>ERZ773147.1161-NODE-1161-length-28442-cov-6.706380_pt1 | contig 28442 bp, 33 predicted proteins | sample MGYA00580851_ERZ773147 | MGnify/ENA primary metagenome ERZ773147 (study PRJEB29015, sample SAMEA2737818) | human gut metagenome | biome: human gut; feature: human-associated habitat; material: faeces | place: China | collected 2012 ... | reverse complement strand
CTCGCTGTGGGCGCGTATGTAGTACCGCACGGTATCTGCTTTCTTGTGGAGCTGCTCCCCTATACTCCGGTAGCTTTCTCCGGCGGCATACATCCGTGCGGCGGTCTCTATCTCCTCATCACTCCATCCCCTCGACATATCGCCCCTCCATATATCTGATGACTGTATCTCTCGCCTCCTGCCATCCGTGGCACACGGCCACGCCGTAGCCTGCGTGTGACAGGAGCGTCCCGACTATCTTTTGTGCGGCGCTTGTCTGGCCGCCCCTGGCCCGCTTCATCTCGATAAAGAGGCCGTGCAGGCCGCCGGCAGGGTAAGCCAGGAAGACGTCCGGCACGCCGGGCAGTACGCCTTCAGCCTTGAGCCTTGCGCCGGTTATGGCCGAGCGGGCTCCCCCGTTTGGCACAGCGAAAAGCAGCGCCGCCGGATACCTGGATCTGTATACGTCCCACCAGCGGAAGAGCGCCTGCTGCTCACGGCTTTCAGACGCCTGCCCGGCTGTATTCACACGATTAACAACTTTCATTACACGAATAACCTATTATTTAAATAAATAATAAAAAAATATTTTTTATATATTATTTTTTTAGTTTTGAATAAGGTACTAATAGGGCATTAATAGGGCATTAATAGGGCATGCGTAAGTATTTGATTTTATTAGATAGGGCAAATAGGGCAAATAGGGCAGGGGTACCACTTTTATTTTTTATTTCTGTTTTTCTAAAAGCCCCCACCCCTAAAACCCTGCCCTATTTGCCCTATCTAGTAATTTCAGGGGGTTATGTGTGCCCTATTGCTGCCCTATTAGTGCCCCATTTCTGCCCTATTTAATTTTTCCCATGTTCTAGCCTATTGATTTTGTTAATCATTTTGCTGTTCTCCTTCCTTTTCCGTCACAAGGCAGAAAAGGTCAAGCGTTTTTTTGGATTTCGGGGAACTCCGCCACGCTGGCATCACCCGCAGGCGGTTCATCTGGATAAGCTTGTCACGGACATCTTTCGCCTGCTTGGGGGTGGCGCCCTTCAGCGCCTTCTCTATGACGTACCAAGGTGCGCCCGGCTTTAACTCCCTTCCCCGGGAGGCATCGCGTTTCCGGTAGCGGATGATGGCGTTCTGTGCGTCGAGGCACCACTTTTCGAAATCGGAGGCGTGTACGTTCTGGTCGATCTGCTTCACGAGCCGCGCGGAGAGCGTCCGCACGAGAAGCCACGCCCAGGACACATCCGGCAGTGTCACTTTATCCGTCAGGACATCAGCGCCGCAGCGGGAAAGCGCGTGAATGAGCGCGATTTTGATCGTGTGCTCAGCGGCGCGCCCCCATATGGTAGCGGCGGCCGCCTCTTCCCCGCCGTCATCGCCATCAAAAGCCAGCCTATCGCACTCATCCATGACAGAATGAATGAGATTTTTTGCGTCGTCGGAGAAGGGGATGACGTGGGGGCGGGCCATGGATTCGAGGCTCACCCCGCCGGCCGGCGTTTTCTCAGGCGTCTGCTCACCGCCTGGTATCTCCCAGATAGCGGAGAGAGCCGCCTGCAGTTCCGGAGGTATAGTCATGTCGGGCGTGTAGTTGCGTGGCGCGAGGGCGTCAGCCGTCCGCTCAAAAACGAGAAGACGGGCAAGGAAGCCGTTCGTTGTTTCGCCCTCCTGAATAGAGCCCCAGAACTCCTGCGGGACGCTCAGCCCCAGCAGGCTGAGAGCCTGCCACGCAATAATTTTGTTTCGGTCCGTGTCGGCATACGTCTTCACATACGGAGACGCGTAGCAGCTGAATAGCTCAGTCAGGAGCTTTGCGATGCCGGCGCGCGGGGACGTCGGGTTTTTACAGGCCTTCAGGAAAAGTCCGAGTTCATCAAAAACGAAGCACAGACGGTGGCGGCCGGTCTGTGCTATCGCGTTGATGATAGCGGCGTCCGAAGCCACGTCCATGCCGCCTAATGCGGCGCCGCCGGTCACGGCCTTCAGCAGGCGGGTGACGGCCTGTTTGGGCGCGTCCTTGCCGGACGCGGAGCGGCCGAGGACGGCGCAGTAAACATTAGTGGTCAGGCCGGTTTCGGCTTTGATGCGCTGGCCGGCGAGCGTGCCGAGAACGGCGATTGCGCCCGGCAGAGAGTACTCCGGCGCGGTACGTACGGATGCGCGCGCCGTGTAGTCCATGATGGCTTCCAGCAGTCCCCCCGGGTGCAGAAGCTCATCAGGGAACGCGGCGTCAGTCTCATCATCCACAGGCTGGAGCTCGAGGCCTGACATGTCAGTAGCCAGGGCGTCAGGGGAAGCGTCTTTTCCCAGCGGGTGATTCCGCTGATGGGTCTTATATATACCGCCCACTATGCCGACTACTTCACGCGCCTTCAGGGGAGGCGTGCATATGTCGGCGTTCTTCTCCAGCGTGAGCTTCAGCGCCCGGTCAGGCGGGCACCCGCTTCCGATAAGCGCCGCGGCGTAGGACAGAAGCGTGTTGTGCCGGTTCCCTTCCAGCACCTCACGATACTTCGCCCGGATGTCGGCTATCCGCTCATCCAGACCGGACAGATCTATGGAGCTGGCAGGCTTCAGGATGGCGAACTCCGGGGCGTACTCCCACACGCCGGGAAACTCCACGTCGGCGGTGTAGACAGCGCCGCTTTCATGGAGGGAACCCGGGGAGACGGCATACTGTCCGTCGCGGCGCAGTTCCGCGTGTACCCCGTCCCTGCGCGGGTCGATGGCGCGCAGGTCATCGACGTACTCAGGGCCGGGATGATGATAGTAGAGATGCCACCCGCGGGGCGTCTTCACCCTTACCGGCGTAGTCGGAAGGTGGAGCTGTGCCCAGCGGTAAGCGGCCTCATCGTCGCAGTCGAACACAACCAGATCCGAGACCACCCCGGCAACGCACCCCCAGTTGCAGCCTGGAAATTTTTCGGCCCATTTCAGGATCTGATCAGTGTCAGCGGCCTGCGTCTGATACGGCGCCCACTCAGAGAGCTGCGATACTTTAGTGCCCCTGCGCAGGGGCACCATAGAGAAGCCGCACTTCTCCGCCAGATAGACGGCTATTTCCGCCGCGGTTTTGCCTTCAAAAGGGTTCATGACTTGTCCCCGCGTGGCGTAGCTGTCAGATGATAGCCGATACTCGACAGGATGCTGCGGGCCACATTTACTTTGATGTTTTTCCCCTGCATAGCCCTATAGAGCGTTGCCCGGCTGACGCTAGCGCGCTTGGCGAGCGCACATACAGTTTCCCCGGAGCGGCTGATATAGTCATGGATAAGCTTGTCGTATTTCATGTCATAATTGTATCATATTTTATACATTGAAACAACTTATTGTCTCACAAAAAAAATGTTGCACTTGTGAGACAAAAAAGCCAAAAGGATCAGTATGAAGACATATGATCAGATAGTGAGCTGTTTGCGTGAAGCGGCAGCTATGGCAGGGGGTAAAGCGGAACTGATGCGCTTTTTAGGTGCAGGCAAAAAGAAGGCGACTTTTTATCGCGCGATGAATGATGAGAACCCGGAACTTCCAAGCCCGGAGCTTCTCTGTGACTGGCTAGACAAACTACACGTTAATTTCACGTCTCCGGGGAAAGAACTTCGGCAGTTTATTCTTATTCCGCGCGTAAATGCTGTAGCAGGGGCCGGCGAAAGTCTGGAGACGGACGATCATATAGATGGCTACTACGCTTTCCGTGACGACTTTTTTAGGAAAAACGGCATCCACCCCAAGAAGTGTGCCATGCTACTAGTGCGCGGCGACAGTATGGAGCCGCTCATCAGAGATGGCGATTTCATTCTTGTTGACCAGGGAGATAATGACCCGCAGGACGGGTTGATTTATCTTTTGGGGGTGGCGGGGGCGCTGATGGTGAAGCGGCTTTTTCGGCTTCCGACCGGGTGGCGCCTCCATTCCGAAAACCGGAGTTACTCACCTATAGATCTACAGGGGGATGAGCTTGATTCTTTTCGCGTTTTTGGCCGTGTTAGGTGGTTCGGGCGGGTCCTGTAGCTGGAGGGTATAAAATGATAAGGAAAATACTGTCTCTGTTCATTGTGTCATTTTTGTTTTGCGTGTCTGCCAGCGCGCAGCAACCTATACAAATAACTCTGCATTTGTCTAAGCAGCTCCCAGGGGTAAGTCTGTACGGGGATCTGCTGGAGCAAAAGCCTTCGGACAGTTTTGGTACAGTAAAAGTAAGTGTTGTGACGGATGGGCGTTCTGCGCGTGTAGCCTGGAACGGCATTGAGTATCACGGAGTCGTAATCACGTCTGACCGTGGGGAAAGTCACATTGTGTATACCGACGAGTACGGGCTGGATGTCATCACGCTTTACCCCAGCGGCATTTGTGGTGTGACAGCGCAGCGCGTTTCCGCGGTAACGGGGAAGCCGAATATCTTAGCCGTTCCTTGTGTGTATGATTGAGCAGGTTTTTTGAGTCATTTTTTTGAAGTCCGTCTTTTTAGGCGGACTTTTTTGTCTCTGATATGTCAAAAAAAATAAGATTTTACGTTGATTCTTTGTCTTATAAATGAGATACTGTCTTTGCCGGCGGGGAGAAGAGCCGCGGAAAGGAACCTTCCGAGGTTCAGAGTAAGCAGAGGCTGTTCACCACCAAAGGCCCCGTCTGTCCGGCAGGGACGGCCTGAACATTAAGGTAAGTCGGCATAGCCGCACACTGCTCTGTCAGTAAGGTACGAAGAACGAGGGACACGAGGACGGGAAGTAAGGAGGCAGTAAATGAATTTTAAAGAAGTCGCAAATTTTTTGAACCACGAGAACATGACGGAAACAGTAGTGTCTCCAGATGATCCTACTCTCCTGAGCTCTCTGGGGGGCCTCATCGGCAAGGCGTACCGCTTCACGCGAAACTTCGAGAAAGACGCCCGAAGACGCCATGCGCTGGATCCTCTGGGTGCTGTTCTACTTTGTCCAGCAGGAGCGCGAGCTCACAGACAAGGACGAAGACGTCGTGCTTGAAGCCCTTGCGGCCGCGAAGGCCAACGCCGCCTTCTGCAAGAAGGGCGGAGAATAGCAATGTACACCGCAACCGAACGTTTTTCAGACGCAGCCGCCCTTCTCTCTTCCATCGAGAGCAGAACGGTCCGCGAGGGCCGCAGGGCCTTCGCATGGCAGATGGCCATGCAGGCACGTCGCACGCGCCGCGAGCGCATCATCGAGTACATCACCACTACGATCGCCGCCGCCGCTTGGGTGGGCACCATCCTGATTGTGTCAGGCATGCTCTTCACTGTTGGCACAGATTTCTAAGGATTTTCCCGCCCGGAGTGGCCGGAGCGGGGGCGCGGTACGCCGAAAACCGCGTAAGGGAACGGGGGCCGGATCCGTCCGCCCGGCCCCCTATCAAGCGAATTTTCACTTTTCCCGCCTCAGGGCACGGGGCGGGAAGTCATGCGGTTTCCTCCCGCACTGGGCAAAGGCGGGGCCTATGAGCCCCGCCGCAAAAGGAGAAAATATTATGGTCATAAACTGCACACCCCATGACGTGGCTATATACAGCACCGCAGATTGTTACATGTATAACGGAAGCCTTTATCTCCGTGAAGGAGACGAAGAGTACCCCGAGCCTCTGCATGTATACCAGGCCGCCAAAGAATCTGCACGCGCGATCTACGTGCAGAGAACCGCGGGCATGGCGGATGAGTACCTTATTTATAGACGGTTCCCGGAGGAGGTCGCCAACCTCCCCGAGCCGAAACCGGGCACGTACTACATCGTATCCAAGATGCTCGCGCAGGCATGCCCGGAGCGGGAAGATCTCATCTTCCCCGGAACGACGGTGTATGACGCCGAAGATAATGTCGTCGGCTGTATCGACTTCTCCAGAGTATAAGGGAAAATCAAGGAGTAAAAAATGTCCACAATAGAAAATCTTCTTAGAGAAGGCATTACGCTTAAGTGGGAAATCGAGGCTAGGCAGAAAAAACTTCGCGAAATCAACAAAAAGATTGTGGAACAAGCCGAGTACAAGCCCGGTTCTTCCACCGGTCACATCGCGGCCGGTGGCATTATGGCGAAGGTAACGAAGCGCCAGAACGTGAAGTGGGACCAGGATGCGCTTGCCGTAGCCCATAAAAAAATGGGCACCGAGCTGTTCGCTAAGGCGTTTACGTACAAGTTCGAGCCGATTAACGCCCGCCAGCTCAAGAACTGGCTCGCTTCCGGAGACGTTCCCGACGAGGCTAAGCACCTTGTTCTGGAGGCGCGGACAGTGACGGAAGGCGCCCCGTCCGTTGTGTACGAGGAGGCAGGCGATGCTGACTAGGATTACTCCGCAGTCCGCAGACCGGATTTGTGCCCTTATCCTTGGGGCGTCCGGCATCGGCAAAACGTCCCAGCTCAGGTGCCTGCTCGGCCAGCGCTTCAACCCCGCTTCCGGGAAATGGGAGAAAGACGCCGCGGCCGTTCCTGAAAAGGTTCTCGTCCTTTCTGCCGAAAGCGGCCTTCTCTGTGTGCGTGATTTCGTGGCGTCAGGCGCCGTTGAAGGCTTCGAGATTCGCAGCCTGGAAGAGTTCAAGGAGGCGCTGCTGTACTGCCGCTCACCCGAGTTCGCGGAAGGCAAATATAAATGGGTCTTCATTGACAGCCTCACCGAGATCGCCGCCCGCTGCGTGGAGAGCCTCCAGCGAAAATACCCAAAAAAAGATGATACTTTTAAGGTTTGGATGGAATACAGTCAGACAATGACAGACCTTATTAAAGCGTTCCGCGACATGCCTATGTGCTCAGTCGTTTTTACCTGCCTGACAGCACAGGAACAGGATGAGTTCAAACGGCGGTACTACGCGCCAGACATCGACGGCAAAGCCGTTAAGTCCCGCCTCCCATCTTTCTTCGACGAAGTTCTCTACATGGACAGAACCACAGGCGAAAACGGAACCTCGTATGTCGTCTTTCAGACTACCGAGCCCGCCGGCCTTGCCAAAGACCGTTCCGGCAAACTGGCACCCGTCGAAGAACCTAATATCCTCAAAATCAAGAACAAAATCATTAGCAAGTAAGGAGATTACATTATGGAAATGGGATTCGATCTGTCTAATGTCCGCACCGTTGGTGCTGGAACCATTCTTCCTCCCGGTGATTATGAAATTGTCATCAAAAATGCCGAGCCCAAGCAGACCAAGGACGGTGAGACCTACATCAATCTGTGGTACTCCGTCGTTGGCCCCACGCACACGGGAGCAATCATTTTTGAGGCGCTCCACCTCTGGAGCGGGAATACCGCCCGCACGGAGATTTCCCTGTCGCACCTGAAGAGTATCCGCGAGGCCTGCGGGCTTAACCCCAACATCGGCGGCACCACCGATGAACTTATCAATAAACGTCTCCGTATCAGGGTTGGCGTCCGCGAATACAACGGGGACCAGTACCAGAGCTTCAAGCGTTATTCGCCGTGCGTTGCCGCAGCCGCTGCGGCCGCGGCAGCCGCCAATGTGCCCCCGCAGGGCGGCGCAGCGCCGGCCGGGATGCCGTGGTAACGTTAAGGCCATACCAGGAAGCGGCCCTGCAGGCGGTATTGCGCGATATGCGAGAGCATAAAAACGTCCTCCTGCAGGCCGCCACGGGCGCGGGGAAAACGATCATGTTCTCAGCCATTACCAGACTTTTCGTTGAAAAATGGGGTCTGCATGTCGCTATCCTCGCGCACCGTGAACAGCTCGTCCGTCAGGCGGCGGACAAGCTCCTGAAGGTATGGCCGGAAGGCGAGGATAAGGTAGGCATAGCCTGCCACTCTGTGACGTCATCTGTAGACGTCAACCGGCAGGTGGTGATTGGTTCCCCGCAGACGCTGGCCCGCCGCCTGGGTGAACTTCCTGAACAGCAGCTTCTTATCGTTGACGAATGCCACCGCCTGCCGCCGGCGGGCAAAAAGAGCCAGTACGCCACACTCATTAACCGCCTGCGTGAGTACTACCCCGATATGCGTATGCTTGGGGTGACGGCCACGCCCTACCGCCTGGGGCATGGGTACATCTACGGCGATGACTGCCGCGACCCGAGGGAAAATTGGTTCGATACGCTCTCGTATTCAATCGGTATTGACGACCTGCAGGACGAGGGCTTTCTGGCACCACTCAAGGGCTACGGGTGCACGGAGCCCGACCTTTCCGGCGTAAAAACGTCCAAGGGTGAGTACGATTTAGGCGAGCTGTCTAATGCTATGTCTCAGGCCGTCCATGTTGGCAGCGCCGTGGAGGTGCTGAAAAAGTACGGGAAAGGCCGCCGTCATGTGGTGGTTTTCGCCGTATCCATCCAGCATGCCGAGATACTCAGGGACGCTTTTCGGGCCGCCGGATACCGCGCCGGTGCAGTGCATTCTCAGATGCCGCATGACGAGCGGCAGAAAACTTTAGCCGCGTTCGATAACGGCGGGCTGGACGTCATCTGTAACGTGGGTGTGCTCACGGAAGGATGGGACTGTGTCTGTGTCGATTGCATGGTTATGTGCCGGCCGACGAAAAGCACGGCCCTGTACGTCCAGATGATAGGGCGCGGGCTCAGGACGGCGCCCGGGAAGGCTGACTGCCTCCTGCTGGATCTGTCCGGCAATTGGAAAGAACACGGCAACCCTGCTCATCCGCGCGTCCGCTGGACGAAGCCGGGGAGCCGTATACAGCAGGAGAAAAAAGGCCCAGCCGAGCCGGAGCTTATTCAGTGCCTGGAATGTGAAGCCCTTATTCCGCAGTCGGCTATAATATGCCCGTTTTGCGGAGCGCCGCAGAAGCGTATCTGTGACCGCGTTCCGGTCATGGAAGAACTGAAAGACGCAGAGAACAGCGTTCAGAAAGTCAGGCTGATAGCCACGCCGGCGTTCAATCCGTCCTTCACGTCAAGAAGCGGGAATCACATGCTCAGGGTGGATATGTGCGGCCAGCTGGAGGACGGGAAGCCCGTTTCTTTTTCCGAGTTCCTCGACTTCGAAGGCGAGGCGTCCGCTTACGGACAGAGCAAAGCCCGCCAGATATGGAATGGCATCACGCAGACCGTCCCGCCCGCCACTCTGGATGAAGCGGCTTCGCGGCTTGACGAGCTGAAGGACCGTTTCCCTGCTGAACTGTGGGTAAGGAAGCGGGACAAATACTACCACGTAGTGAGGTGGTCATAATGGAAATAGAAAACCCCATGGCAACGGCCATGTACGAGGCCGCGTCCAGGTACAGGAAGGAACAGCCTGATCGCTCATATCTTGGCATGAGTATCGCCGGCGACCCGTGCAGGCGTAAGATATGGTACCAGTTCCGCGGCTTCACACCTAAGGCCATAGACGGCCGCGCGCAGATGATTTTTTCTCTTGGCAGCGCCGTTGAGCAGGAGGTTTTGCGCTGGCTTAAGGGGGCGGGCTATCACCTCCGGGACGAACAGCAGGAGTTTACGCTGCTTAAGGGCTTCGTCCGTGGGCACTGTGACGGCGTGATTGATGACGTAAAGGGAACGCGGCCCCACATTCTGGAGATAAAGAGCGCGTCCGCTACACGGTTCAAAATGTTCAAAACTTCTGGCATTGCCGCCGTGTCGCCGGTGTACGCCGCTCAGCTCCAGCTCTACATGGGGTGCTCAGGCTTTGAGCGCGGAGTATGGGTAGTCATGAACAAGGACAACTGCGAGCTCTACATAGAGCGTGCCCACTTCGACCGGAAGGCATACCTTGACCTTCAGGAGCGTTGCGCGGCGATTATCAGCAGTGACGACCCGCCGGAGAAGACATACCAGGAAGGGGCCCGCGAGTGCTCCATGTGCCCCTACGAGGGGCATTGCTGGCACGCTCCTTACGTGCAGGAGACGCCCACGTGCGGGACGTGTGCGTTCTGCCGGTTCAATGAGCTGACGTCTCACTGCGATCAGTACGATCACGACATAACGAAGTGGGGCATGTCATGCCCGAAATGGGTATTCCGTGACGGCGTGGATCGGGTGCCGTTTTGAAGGAAGATTGATTTGCTGAAGAAGACGCTGGGAGCCAGCGTCATAAGCATACATCGTGATTGGCGGTTCACGCCGCTGAAAAGGAGAAGAAAATGAAAGTAGACGTTTTGAAAGTTGATGGCATCAAAGAAGCGCTTTTCGGGATGGGGTTATCCTACGGGCTGACTTCTGATAAAAATATAATCGGTATGGAAGACGCAAAGCTGGCAGGACGGTTGACAAAAATCTGTGCAAAATGTGCCAGCCGCGGAAACGGCGAGGATAAATTTCTGCGCATGATTCAGATTTGGGCGGACGTTACCGCCCCGCGGTTCTAGTGGTCAGAGTTCGATACCTACAAGGTGGGAACCGTGGCATTGTCGGAAAGCACGATGCACACTTTGGGCAAGCGGCCCCTTGCGCGGGAAGATTTTGAGCAGGGGCTTCCGCTCGAGCTCCTGGAATGGCTCAATACTTATGTGTGCGCAGATTGTTCGATTGACATAAAAAGATTTCTCCCGGAAGGATTCCTTCAGCGCCGGATTGTGAATTTTAACTATGCCGTGTTCGCGAACATGATCCGTCAGCGCCGTAATCACAGGCTCCCGCAGTGGCACTACTTTTTGAATAACATCTATTATGCCCTGCCTATGCAGGAGTTCCTTCCGCCGCTCACTGTAGAGAAGGGGAAGGAGTAAGCTATGACTTTTGATGAAATCCTTAAATTTTTGAGCAACCATCAAGAAGAACTGTCTACCGAGATGCCTTACCTGGGCATAATCGAGATCATGATAGGTACGACATACAACCAGTTGCGCATGAAAGGAATGACACGCGAAAGAATTATGCAGCTGATGCTTTGGGGGCTGTTCTATTTTGTTCAGAAAGAAAACATTCTCACGGATAAAGACGAACAGGTAGTTATCGAAGCTATGCAGGCCGCGGAAGCCCACGCGTATTTCGCTTCGGGGCATCGTGAGGAATACGAAGAATGAGAACCAAAGAACAGATTAAGGCGTCGCATATCCGTTATTATCTGAAGAATAGGCAGGCCCTGAAGTATGCCCGTATATATCGGATCAGCATGCCCGACGCGCGCAAAAAAGTAGAGGAGGAACAAAATGCAGTATCCGGAAAAACCATTTGAGCATAGAGACGCCGTGCTTGGCATATCCTTCCCGCTTGCGGCGATTGACTGCTATCCCACCGCCTGCGGCCAGCCCTCTCTTGCCCTGCAAAAGTTACGTCCAATACTGAAACGGCTGCACGACAGCCTTAAGGTTGACCGCCTCAGCGCGGGGGAAGACCGCGCGATTGAGGCCGCCTGTCACGGCGCGGCTGATAACGGCGCGATCTACGACAACACCGCGCCGAAAAACGAGCAGCTGCATGGCTGGCGCATTATGTGGTTCACGTCCGAGTATGCCTTTGGCGACGCGTGGGTCATGGCGCCAGGCTGGCGGGACAAGCATATCGACCTGTGGCAGGAAGCCAAGGTCATCATCAACCGCGTGACGAGCGCTATGTATCAGCACCACCCGGAGGACGAGGAAGAGGCGTGCAGGATATGGTGCTGCCACGCCAGCCCGTACAAAAATCTCAGGCTGGAGGGCATATGGCGGAACTGAACGAGCTCACGGCTCTGCGTCAGATACGGCTTGACATCCGGCGCCACCGGAAGGCGATTGCCGAGCTGGAGAAGAAGATGGATGGCCTGCTCGAAGTGAGCAGCGCCGCTAGACCCTTGCGCAGAAAAACGATAAGTGCGTCTGATGCGGCGGCCCTCATCCGGGAAGGAAAACTCCGTGAGCGTTTATCAACGTAGAGATGGCCGTTTTGTTTGCAAATTCAAGGAAGGCAACATCTGGAAGCAGAAGAGCTTCCGCACCCGAGAGGAAGCGGAAGCCCTTCTAAAGGAAAAAAGCTATGACGAACGAAGTAATAACAGGCTCACCATATCTGAGTCAATTCTTCTGTTCCTGTCGCGCACGAAGCACGCCCGCAAGACGGAGCAGTACTATGCCCTTATTCTGTCACGTATGGATGAGCTGCTGGCGGGAAGATACGTGGACACACTGACCCGCAGGGATCTGGAACACTTCCGCGACCGCCTGCGTCAGGAGTGGCACCTGTCTGCCTACTCTATCAACCGCTATACTGGCAAGCTCATCGCTGCGTGGCGCTGGTGTGCCAGTGAGGACTTCCTCGAGTCTGTGCCATGGGCGAAATACCGGCACCTGCCGGAAGAGAAGCGCACCCACTGGTGCGGGAACTTCGATGACTTCCGCATGGTATATACTCTGTGCAATCCGGCTCTGCAATGGGCGGTGCGTACCTGCCTTGCGCTCTGCCTGCGCCCGGGAAAAGAGCTTATCAGCCTGAGCTGGCAGGATGTGGATCTCACCCACGGAAAGGCGTCCATCTGGATGCCGAAGACGCAGCGGCAGAAGACGGTGTACTGCCCAGCGTGGTGGCTGACGGAAGCCAGAGTCAGGGCAGAGGGGAAGGCTGCAGGAGATCCCGTGTGCCCGGCCCCCAGGGGAGGCCGGTACACGCAGATCAACAGCTCCTGGGACAGCCTCAGGCGGAGAGCCGGTATCACGGGCTGCCCGCTTTACACTGTCCGGCATATGGCCGCTTCCCTGATGCTGGAAGCGGGAGCCGACATTGCGGCAGTCGCTGCCCAGCTCGGACACAAGGACGTGACTACGACCGGCGCTTTCTACACGCATGCCGTGGCAGGAGCACAGGAGAAGGCGGCACAGGACATCCCCGAGCTTCCATGCTGATTTGGTGCGGGATGGTGCAGATTTTTAGCCTAAATGGCTGAAAACACTAAAGAAGAGGCGAAAAGTCAGCCCCTGCAGATGGAGATCATTCTCCTTCTGGCCCGTGGCTATGACGCGCGCACCATCGGAGAGGCCGGATATCTGCTCGCCCGCGTCTGAAGCGGGAGGAGGAAGTATGCCCATACCTGCCTCCCCTGCCCCCCTGAGGGCGGCCGGGGAAGGGTTTCAGCCCCGCGACCTCGCGGGACTCGCCCTGCTCTGCGCGCGATCCTGGGGCGTCCCCCGCGCCGCGGTCATGGAACGGCTGGAGATCACTGACTGGGAGGAAGCTGAGCGCCGCCTCTTGCAGAGGCGTCCGGTCAGCCTTGATCTCGGCACCGTTGACCTTCTCGCGAGCCGCACGTTCCGGAGCGGCCTTGGCGCATCCAGTCCCAATCCGGGCTCACCTGTGCCGGGCCGGCTCCTCTGCGGAGTTAGATCTCTCGGGGACGGACGCATGGAAGCGGCCATGGCCGCCTGTCTGGATCGCTCCTTCCTGTCGGGACACCCGGAATACAGAAACTGCGGGGCCGTCACGCTCTCGGCGTGCGGGCCCCCGGGCCTTCTCGGGCCTGCCCTGCACAGAAGACTGGATCTGGATCTCGGACCCATGAAGGCGGCCCCCCGTGACGGAGGCTCTCCTCTCCCGGCCTGGTGCACAGAGGAGAACTTCGCCCGAACGGCAGCTCTTGTTCTCTCCGCCTTGGCGGAAGGCGGGTCTCCCGCTGTCTCCGGCAGTCCGGTGGAGCGGCTCGGACACCTTCGCGAAAACAGGCTGGACGGAGTATTCCAGATAAGCTCGGCCCGCGCCGCCGGGGAGATCCGGGGCTTCGGGACGGCCCCGGCTGAAATACGGCTTGCCGCTTCCTACGATTCAGGCCTTGACGAAATCGTCTGGCGGGCCTGCGCCTTCAACACGCGGAGCGGCCGTTCCCTGTTTCTCGGAATCGTCCGCGCCGGTCTCTCTGGCCCGGATCAGGGCCCTTCCTGTCCCGCGGCGCCGGCTGCCCTCCTGCTCAGACAGACGGAAAGCCTCCTCACAGGAAAAAGTGAAACCGCCACACTCCTCATAAAGACGATCATCGCTGCCGGCGGCTCGCAGGCCGCGGGCCATGTCAGCCGGATTTTCCTGAAGGACGGCGCGGTCCACGTGCTCCTGAAAGACCTTCCGGGGCGGGAAGGACAGGCAGAATTCAGCTTCGGCACTAAGGGCCCGGCTCTGTACGAAGAACCGGGGAAACCTCCCGCCGTCATCCCCTTCTCCCGGTTTTCCCCCGAAACATCCCTGGCCCGCCTCATGACTGATGTCCTCACAGGCAGACGCCTTCCATCCCCCGCCAGCGGACAGAACCGATACATCCCCGGCATGTCCCGCGCGGATTCCGCTCCCGCGATGGCTCCGGGTTTCTGACAAACGGCTCTTTCGGAAGAGGCGGCAGCCGGACGGATATTCCGCCAGGCCGCCGCCTCTTCTGTTCTGCAGCACAGCGGCCGGGAAAAATTCCAGAATAACGGTCATCCGGAAGAGAAGCTCTCTCCGTACTTTCCAGCGCCTCTCCCGTGGCTTCAGATAATCTCCGGGGAAAGTGAATGTACCCCCTCCTACAGAGGCGGGAGACTGCTGCTTCAACGGGAACAGCACAGCTCACTCCGAAGAGTTACGGCGGCTTCCACTCACTCCACAGGCGTGAATTTCCGTGCGGCCCACGGTACTGTATGCGTTACGTCAGTCAGATATTCGCCTGGCTCCTTCCCGGATATTCATCCCTCATCCAAGCGGTAGAGGATTTCTGGCGGATTAGATTGCAACGCCGTTCCAGGGGCCGGTATCTTTCCCAAAGTGTTGTGCGGCCGTTTAATGACTCTGGACGACACGTTAATGGACCCGCCCACCGGTGGAGCAAGTCTGTGCCCGGAGGGGCTATGACGCACAAAAAATACTATCAGTCAGACACAGCTTAAAAGAGGAGAGGCCTCCGCAAAAACCTGGCAGCCCGGGCAGGGCGAAACGCCACAACAGTGCGTCATAAAGATATTTATGCTGTGAACCGCCCCGCGCACCTCCCATCGCCCGCCAAAAAATCTGAGAGAAAAAGCCGCGCACCGGAAGCCTGTTCTGAAAGGAATGCGTCCTTCCGGGCTGGCGGCAAAAGGCACCGCCGCCTCTCGGGCCCGGCTTCACCAGGTTCCGGAAACCGCGCGGGAAAACGGCGCCCGGCCGGCGGCGCGGCAGTGGAAGCACCGGCTCTCCGGCTCAGACTCTCGCGCCCCTGAGCTGCGCGGCTGCCGCTTCCTGAAGGCACTGTACGGGCACAGTGGGCATATCCCCTGTCAGGGCACCCGGGGACATCACCACCTCCGGTTCCACTGACAGCGTCCCGAGAGAAACAGGAGAAAGCACAGGCGTCTGCTGTCTCAGTACGGAAACGGCGGGCACGGTTCCGTCATTCACGCTGCCCTGATCCGAACGGGCGCAGACGGTCCCGGGCTTTCCGGGCATCCTTCTGTAATGACGGGAAGCCCCCCGTAACACCTCTCCCTTCGGGAAAAAACGGCGATGGAGGAAACAGGTAATCAGGGAAAAAATGAGTTCTTCCATTTCTGCTCCTTATCTGATATCGTGAATGACCGGAGGAAAACAGAAAAGAGGCAGGCTTTCACCGCCCCTGACGGGAGCATCTCCCGTAACGTGAAAAGAAGTATGTGACTTTCCTCACCTTTTCTCATATCCCATCACCACGGCCGGGGGCAACCGAAAAAGAAAAAAGACGTGCTAACGTCATCAATCCGTGACACGGGCCGCCCTGGGTTCATTTTTTGCCGGCCGCGTCAGAAAACCGGAAGTTCCGTGCATCCACATACGTTTCTTCCCTTCGGGCGGCAGAAGAACCGGACTGCCGAGAATTCCGGACACAGAAGGAAAAAACATGAACTGGAACGAAGCGCTGGCCACATGCGCCTCAGAATGCGACTCTTTCTACCTGTATTCTGAAGGCGGTCTGAGGCGCAGGGGTGAGGCCCTGAAAAAGGCTTTTCCCGGCGCGGAGATACTCTACTCCATCAAATGCAACCCTCATCCCCGGATCCTGAAGATCATGGCTGAACTCGGCCTCGGGTTCGACGCGGCGGGCGCAGGGGAAGTGGAACGGGCCCTGAACGGAGGCGCCAGTCCCTTCCATATTTACTACTCCGCTCCGGGAAAAAGCCGTGGGGATATCGCCTCAGCCATCGGGCGCTGCGTCATCACGGCTGACAGCGCGGGCGAAGTCAGCCTCATCAGTGAGAAAGCAAAGGGACAGGGCATAGGGCTGCGCATCAATCCGTCCTTCAGCTTCGGCGGCGGTCCCGGTCTGCCCTCCAAATTCGGCATTGACGAAGAAGAGGCTCTTGACGCCATCGGGCGCGGCGCCTTCGGCGGAGTCCGGATCGCCGGGCTCCACGTGCATCTGAAAAGCCAGGAACTCGATACCGGAAAAATCGCAGCCTACTGGAGCCGCGTGCTCGGCATGGCCGTGCGTTTCAGGAACGCGCTCGGGAAGCTTGATTTCGTCAATCTGGGATCCTGCATCGGCCTTTCGGGAACGGGAGAGGCGCCTCTCGACCTTAAGGATCTTTCCGGAGCCTTCGGGGAAGCAGCGGACAGATTCCACAGACTCTCTCCCGAAACACGCATCCTTCTCGAGTCAGGCCGCTGGATAGCCGGCCCCAACGGGGTCTACGCGTCCCGCGTGGCTGACCGCAAGATTTCACGGGGAAAGACCTACATAATTCTGAGGTCCACACTCGGGGGATTTATGCGCCCCTGCCTTGTTCCCTTCGCCCTGCGCTGCTCCGGGGGCGCGGAACCGGCCGGCGCGGAACCTCTCTTCACCTCCTCCCGGGCCTTTCCCCTGTACACCCTCAGAAACGGTCCGGCTGAAGAGAAGGTGACCATTGCGGGAAGTCTGTGCACTGCCTCCGATATCATAGCCGAAGACATTCCCATGCCGCGCCTCGAACGCGGCGATCTGGTCATCATAGGCTGCGCCGGCGCGTACGGGGCCACGCTTTCCCCTTCGGGCTTTTCCTCTCTCCCGAAGGCTGAGGAATTTTTCCTGACCTGCGACGGACAGCTCCGGCGCTGACCCGCGGGGCGCTGTCCGTCTGAAGAGGCTCACAGGACGGGGCCAGGACATCCCGGCCCGTCTTCCCTCCCGCGGCGCGGCAGGGAGAGCGTCTCCGTTCCGGCCGCCTCCCCGGCCATTTTTCCGAGGGCGTTTCTGAATTCCGTGAGGAAAAACGCGCCAAGCCCCTTCCCCAGAGGCAGAAAAGCTTTCTCCGCGCGGGAGCAGAGGTCTCCGGCGGGGCTTCCCGCCGGGACCTGGAACCGCACTTCTGGCGGCACGGACAGAAGGTGGAGGGGATCATCCACGCCGCACCGTATGGTGACTGTTCCCGGGGCGGAATTCACCGCAGAGATCCAGAGGCTCAGGGGAAGAGCGCCGCTTTTCGAAAACACTGTCCCGGTCCCGGGAAACCGGAGCGGCGCTTCCGGGAGAGGAATCGCGTTCCCGCTGACCTGTGAAACCGCGGCAGGCCTTTGCCCGGGCGGTAAGAAATACGAAAGCGGACGCATGGAAAAACGCACTCCGCGCGCCCTGAGCCGCCTCGCTGAAAGGAGGAGACGGGCCGCGTCACCGAGCGTGTTCCGGGACGCTTCAATCCCGTCTTCCGTCCGCCAGACAAGCCCCCTCACCCGCACGGTGCGGAAGAGATCTCCCATGCCGAGCCACATGGGACGGCTGTCCGGCCCCGTTCCCGCGGCGTAGCGCGACCAGTCCTCCATGATATCGAGACATCTGAGAGACGGGGAAAGACGGAAGGAACGGGCCAGAAAAGCCAGCGTGAAGGGAAGATTGAACCCGGCCAGAACGCCGGTGCCGTCCAGCACGCGCTGGACGCGCCCGCGTTCCCGGGGGTCCTCCGGCTCCGGCGCGTCCTGCACATCAGACGGCGCGAGGCCGTTGCGGGCCCCCGCTTCAGGCCAGTCCCTGTGCCTGCGGGGGCGGAAACGCCCGAAATAGAGGGGCGGGGGCATGACCGGTGTGTCCAGACGGGTGCGCGCGTCAAGGAGCGTCAGCTCCAGGAGCTCGTCCTCAGCCCGATCGCATCCCGTTGTGGCGATTTTGACAATGGCGCAGGTTTTCCCCGGAAGGCTTTCCGCTCCTTCCTGCCGTGTCCGCATGCGTACCTCCCGGCTGACAGAGCAGCCATCGGAAAAATAAAAAAACGTTTACATTGTCTAAATAATGAATGTTTTACGCTCCGTCAAGAATCCGTCCAGATTTCCGGCAGGCGGTACGGAAAACCGCCCGGGAAGGAAGCCGGGAAAAACGCGCGGGAGAGAGCTCCGGACAGGGCCCCTCCGCTCACCGCCATACGTGCCGTACGGTACACGGCAGTTTCCTTATTCTCACATCCCCGCAGAGCCAGCCGGACCGTATCTTTCTGTCCGGTCCGGCTGGCCATAATGCCGCCGGGTCCGGCAATTCCCGCTCCGCAGAGGCTTCCCGCTTCTTCCCGATCTTCCCGCGGAGAGCTCACCGGCGGAGGGGTTGCGGCTCCGGCACTCCGTCCGGTACCATGCCCCAGGCTGCCCCCGATGCCCCAGGTTACCGCGGGATGCGCGGCCTGTTCTCCGGCATAAGGCCTCCCGGGGAAGAACGCATTCTCTCCCTCCGCGTACCTGCCCCACCTGCCTGCGGAAAATTCCGGGCAGTCCCGGGATTTTGTCCTGTTCTTGCAGGCTCACCCTTTTCCGCAGGCCTGATGAAAATTCTGCCCGTCAGACCGGAGGCCTGTCTGCGCCTGCCAAGGATGCCAGACTGTAAATTTCCCGTTTCCAGGGGCCAGAGGCAGAGCTTTCACCATCATGACGCGCACGTGCCGGGCGCACAAAAAAGCCTCTTTCCCGGATACAGGAAAGAGGCTTCGCTGGTCATTTATGGACGAATGGCTACATATGCTTCACGCGATCCGCTTCCTCGGCGCGCTTCGCGTCGTTGAAACGGTCCAGGGTGCCGACAAGGTAACCCGTAATACGGCGGATGCGCTCGAACTTCACGCCTTCGCCAACCATCCTGGGCGCGCACTTTTCAGCGGCCTTCAGACTGGATTTCATAAGCATGGGAACTGCCTCCTCATAAATTGTTGCGGCTGTCAGGCAGGGGAAGAGCCTCTGCGCCAGCCGGAAAAAACTCACAGGGCGCATCCTATCAGGCAGAGCCCCAAAGTCAAAGAGGAACCTTCCGGCTCCTCTCTTGTGAAAAAAATTTTATTGAACAAAAACACGGGGCGCCGTTTCCGGCCGGAAGAGGCGTTTTCCGCCCCTGGCCGCCTCCGGCAGGCTTCCGGCGGGATTCTCAAAAATTTTTTTCAGTTTTTTTGAGGCCCGCTCAGGAAAAATCCCGCCTGATTGAGGTATGCGCGGCACCGGGGGCTGACCGGTGCCGCGCTCCCCTCTTCAACGCAGGAGTGAGGAGGCTCCCCTGCGGAAGTGTGAAAATATGCGTCCGGTTCCCGACGCGCGGGAAACAGCAGTCCCGGAATTCCGGGCCAGGCGCGCGTCTTCTGACCGAACTTGTGCCGGAATTACGTCCAGAGAAAGTTCCTGTCAAGGTTTGGCGCGCAAAATCAGAAAAGAACGGCGCGGAAAAAATTCCGGCCGCCGCTCCGCCCCGGAAAGCTACTTTTTTTCAACGTCCCTGAGAGCCACGCGTACGCCCCTGTTCACGTTCTTCCAGTGCTTCACGTAGTAATTCAGACGGCAGTCCGCGGTCGCGGGGCGTGCCCCGGCAGCCAGCTTTTCGAGATCGGACTGGGAATTTACCTCGGGCTTCAACCCCTCGTAATGCTTCCTGTACGCGGGCAGGCAGGCCTCAATGGCCCTGTCGTTCAGCATACGGAATACCTTCTCGGCTCCGGCCGGATCAGCCTTTTCTATAAGCGAGGCCACCTCATCGGAATCCGATGTCTTTCCGGTGGCCAGCTTCTCTGCGGCCATAAAGTCTTCCATAAAAAACGCGGTCTGGCCCGTCCAGGCCTGTGCGGGGGCAGCCTGCAGGATAACCGCTGCGGCAAATACGGCCAACATTTTCATTGTCTTTCTCCTTGCGGTCCGGGCGGACCTTTTCCATAAAAATACCCTGTCCTCATGGAGCAGACAAGGCCGGAACATTCCCTTTTATTCAAAAAGCGTCACAATTCTGATGTGTATCACTGAGAAAGGAATTTTCGCGGTTTCAGGCTGCGCCCGCCCCGAAAAGCATAAAGGATGCCAGCCATCTCACCCGCCGATCCCCTTTTCATAGCGTTTTGCTTTATTTTCAATATATTATCATTTTTCCCTTTACGAAAACACTGCATTTCATTTTATTCACTGGTACATAAATATCCCATCAATGCAGTTTTTCACGGAAAATCCATTTAATTTCCGCAAGTTGCTTGACCCAAAACAGACGCACAGATATACATAAAAGAAATAGGACAAAAGGCGCGTCCCGGCCGCCGGGGCCGGAGAGGCCGCTCTTTTTCCCAGGAGGCAAAGCGAACCGCATGGCAGGCTGTTTTCGCCGCACTCCAAGCCGGCGCCTGCCGGAACTGACCGAAACTGGAGGTTCAGGATGAAAAAGCTCTTTCTTCTCATGATGGCCGCGGTCTTTCTCGCCGCGGGCGCGGCCGCACCGGCGTCTTCATACGCCGAAGCCACGTACAAGCTGAAATTCGGGCACACGGGCGCCCCCAATCATCATTACCAGACCATCGCGACCATGTTCGCCAAACGCGTGAACGAGCTCTCCGGCGGCGACATCGAAGTCACTGTCTACCCCTCCGACCAGCTTGGCAAGCAGCTCGAAATCACTGAAGGCGTCATGGCCGGCAGCGTGGACATGTGCCAGACTTCGGACACCATCCTTTCCAACTGGATCCCGGACATGGGCATCCTCAACCTGCCCTTTATTTTCGGCAGCATGGATGACTTCCGCAAAGTCATGGACGGCCCCATCGGCGAAAAGTTCTCGAAAATGGTTGAGCCCCATGGCGCCATCGTCATCGGCTGGTGGGAAAACGGCATGCGCCATCTGACCAACAACAAGCTTGAGGTCAAAACCCCCGCGGACATGAAGGGTCTCAAGATCCGCGTTCCCGAGGGCGAAGTTTTTGTTGATACCTTCAAGGCCCTCGGCTCGATTCCCACGGTTATCGCCTTCGGCGAACTCTATTCCGCGCTGCAGCTGAAGACCGTTGACGGCCAGGAGAACCCGGCCGCCCACATCGTGACCCAGAAGTTCTACGAAGTGCAGAAGTATGTGACCCGCACCGGACATATCCATATGTCCTCGCCCATCCTCATGAACAAGGCCCTCTTTGACAGCATGCCCGAGAAGGATCAGAAGGCCATTCTCCAGGCCGGCCGCGAGATGGGTCCCATCCATACGAAGATGGTCGCCGATCTCGAGAAGCAGCAGTGGGATGAAATCGGCGGCAAGTACGGGATGAAGATCACCGATGTCGACAAGGCTCCCTTCCGCGAAGCCGTGAAGCCCGTCATCGACAAGTACAAGAAGAAGCTCAACGCCAAGCTTATCGAAGAAGTTCAGGCCTGCGTTGCCGGCAAGTAGCCCGGTCCGCGTCTGAATCTCTTTCAACGGCGCAGGGGGGAACTTCTTTCTCCCCTGCGCCTGCGTTTTTTCACGCGGCACGTTCCGGGTATTCCTCTCCCCCCGCGCCGCAGGAGGTACTGGATTGAAATTTTTAAACGGCCTTGACCGGTTCATCGGAGCCGTCTGCGGCGTCACCATGGCCCTCATGATGCTGCTCGTTCTCCAGCAGGTGCTTTTCCGCTACGTGCTCAAAATTCCCTCGCCCGCCACCCAGGAAATCGCCATCTACTGCATGGTCTACGTGGCCATGCTCGGCAGCGTCCTGGCCATACGCCATAAGACCCACGTGGCTGTCAATTTCGTGGTCGACCGCCTTCCGCCGCGCTTCGCTTCCGCCGTGCGCATCATCTCCTATCTCATCGTCATCGCCTTCTTCGTCATCCTCTTCTGGCAGGGCTGCAAGCTGACCCAGCGCGCCACTTTCCAGCATTCCACCACCACGGGCATCACGGTCGCCTACATCATGGTCTCTATCCCCATTTCGGCCGCGCTCTCCATCATCTTCACACTGGAACACCTCGTGCATGAAATCCTCGGCCTCCGCAGGGACAGCACGGACAGGAGTGTCGGCAATGACTAGCTTCCTCTTCTGCATCTTCTTCCTTTTCCTCATCATGGGCGTCCCCATCGCCATTTCCCTGGGCGTCGCCTCCATCTGCACCCTGCTCGTTGGCACGCACATGCCCCTCCTCATCCTGCCGCAGAAACTCTACAACGGCGTTAACTCCTTCCCCTATATGGCCATTCCGCTCTTCCTCCTCGCCGGCAACATCATGGCAGAGGCGAAAATTTCCGAGCGCCTCGTGGCCCTGGCCCAGCTCTTCGTGGGACGCTTTCCCGGCGGTCTCGCGCACGTGAGCACGGGCGCCTGCGCCTTCTTCGGCGCCATCTCCGGGTCGGCTCCCGCCACCACGGCCGCCATCGGCACCATCATGATTCCCTCCATGGAAAAGCGGGGCTACAACAAGGCCTTCTCCGCAGCCGTTGTCGCCGCTTCCGGTGCGCTCGGCCTGATCATCCCTCCGAGCCTGACCATGGTTGTCTTCGGTGTCATGTCCGGCGCCTCCATCGGCACGCTCTTTCTCTGCGGCATCATCCCCGGCATCCTCATCAGCCTCGTGATTATGCTCGTGAACTACATCATCGCCAAAAAGAAGGGACTCGTCTCCGAAAAGCCCATCCCGCTTTCAGAAGCCGGCCATATTCTCCGTGAGAGCGTTCTGGCCCTGCTCATGCCTTTCATCATTCTGGGCGGCATCTACTCCGGCGTATTCACGGCCACCGAGTCCGCAGCCGTGGCCTGCCTGTACGGACTCATCATCGGTCTCTTCGTCTACCGCACCATCAGATGGAAAGCCCTCTGCCGCATCTTTGTGCAGACTGCCGAGAACTCGGCCCTCATCCTCTTCCTCATGGGTACAGCCAACTTCTTCGGCTTTCTCATCACCACCCAGCAGGTGCCGCAGCACCTCGCCCAGTTCATCATCGGATTCACGGACAGCAAGGTGCTTGTCATGTTCCTCGTTCTGATCATGCTTCTCCTTCTGGGCACCTTCCTGGACAACGTGGCCGCCCTCGTGCTCTTCGTTCCCACCATGGTCGGCGTCGTGCAGGCCCTGCACATCGACATGATTTTCTTCGGCGTCTTCACCATCATCGCCCTGGCCGTCGGCCAGTTCACTCCGCCTGTGGGACTGAACCTCTTCATCGCCTCGAACATAGCCCAGGTGAAGTTCGAAAGCGTGGTCAGGGAAATCATTCCCTACCTTCTGGCCTACGTGGCCATGCTCGTGCTCTTCATCGCCTTCCCGGGCATGCTGACCATCTTCAGGTAGCCGGCATCAGGCTCAGGAGTATCCCATGAAAAAAGTTGTTGTGTTTTCAACAGGCGGCACCATAGCCATGAAAATGGTGCCCGGAAAAGGCGTCGTGCCGACCTGCTCCGGCGCGGATCTCGTTGAGGCCGTGCCCGGCCTTGCCTCCGTGGCCGACATAGAAGTCCGCGATTTTTCCAACATCCCGAGCTGTCAGATGACGCCCGCGCTCATGTTCAGCCTGGCGGGACAAATCCGGGAGACCCTGCGCAGGGACGACGTGGCAGGCTGTGTCGTCACACACGGCACGGACACAGTCGAGGAAACGGCGTATCTTCTCGACTGTGTCCTGCGTGAGGAAAAACCCGTTGCGCTGACCTGCGCCCTGCGCTCGGCCAGCGGCGTCAGCCCCGACGGTCCGGCCAACATCCTCTGCGCCGTCCGCATAGCCTGTTCCGGCAGCGCCAGGGGGCTCGGCGTCGTCGTAGTCATGAACGAGCGTATTTTCCCGGCCTCTGACGTCATCAAGACGCACAGCGTCAATCCGGACGCCTTCCAGTCCCCATGGTGGGGGCCGCTCGGCTACGTCGACGGAGACGAGGTCATTGTCCGCCGCCTGCCCGCGCCCCGCGCGCAGATAGCTCCCGAACGTCTCGGCGGGGAGGTCTTCCTGCTCAAAATGTACGCGGGCTGCAGCCCGCTCCTCGTGGAAACCCTCGTAAAATATGGTGCCGCCGGCATCGTCATCGAGGGCTTCGGACGCGGCAACATGCCTCCCCTGATTCAGAAAAGCTTGGCAGAAGCCGTCAAAGCGGGTATTCCTGTCGTCGTCTGCACGCGCAGTCAGGCAGGCCGCACCCTTGACGAGTACGGATACGAAGGCGGAGGACGGAAAAGCCGCGAGGCCGGGTTCATCCTGACCGGCGAGATCAGCGGCCCCAAAGCCAGACTGCGTCTCATGCTGGTCCTGGGCCTCACCCGGGACATGGACAGAATCCGCAGCTTTTTTGAACCCTATGCCCGCTGAGGCCGCCATTATGCATTTTGACCTTCGTTATGGCGACGGTACAGTCCCCCTCGACGTGGACGATCGCCGCGCACCCCATGTCATACATCTCAACGCGCTCCCCGTTCTGAAAAATCCCCTGGAAGAAGCCCGCAGGGTGCTTGCATCCCCAACGGGGCACGCTCCCCTCGCTGAGGATCTCAGGTCGGAAAAGCCGGAAAAAATCGTCGTTGTCATTAATGACGAAACACGGCCCACGCCCTATGAGGTCTTCTTCCCTGCCCTCCTTGAAGCCTTTTCCGCCGCGGGCGTGCGCGACGACCAGGTGACTTTCCTCATCGCCACAGGCACCCACAGACTGCAGAGCGACGAACTCAACCGCAGGCTCTACGGCTCCGGGATGATCGACCGTTTCCGCTTCGTCTGCCACGTATGCACTGACGACAGTTCCCTTGTGAGCCTCGGCATGCTGCCCTCCGGATACGAATTTGTCCTGAACAGGCTGGCAGTCGAAGCCGATTACCTCATCACGCTCGGCGTCGTCTCTCCCCACTACTTTGCCGGCTATTCCGGCGGCCGTAAGTCCATTCTTCCCGGCATATGCGGGAAAAAGACGGTACAGGACAACCACGCCCGCATGGTTGAAATCCTCGACCACATGCCGCCCATCCGCGAGAATCCCATCAGCCTCGAAATGATCGAAGCCGCCCGCAAAGTGGGCGTCAACTTTGTGTTCAACGCTGTCATGAACGCGGACAACCAGGTCGTCCGCCTCGTGGCCGGTGATCTGGTTGAGGCATGGTACGAGGCCGTGGATACGTCCTCCTCCATGTACGAGATTCCTTTCACCGAACCGGTGGACATCGCCGTGTCCAGCGCCTGCGGCTACCCGAGGGACGTCAACTGGTACCAGGCCCAGAAGGCAATCGACCACGCTGATAAAATCGTGAAGTCCGGCGGCACCATCATCGTCTGCGGCGAGTGCCGCGACGGGTACGGCAATAAAGTCTTCGAAGAATGGATGAAGAAAAAACTGCCCCCTGAAGAAGTCATGAGGGAAATCCGAGCGCACTTCGTCCTCGGCGGACACAAGGCCTTCGCCTTCGCCAAGGTCGCCAGCGAAAAGAAACTCGTCCTCGTATCCTCCATGAATGCAGAGGACACGGCCACCCTGTACGGCACAAAGGCCGCCTCGGTCCAGGAGGCCTTCGATCAGGCCGTGGCTGCCTGCCCGGATGCCTCCATCGCCATCATGCCGGAAGGAGGACTCACACTGCCCGTACACATGAACGCCTGAGCATGGAAACTCCCAGCGCCAGCTGTCTCTATTCTTCCGGAACTACATATTGCCCGTCGCTTTAGCCGCTTACACATAATCATGCACCAGATGACGGTGCAGAGGAATCTGCCACACAGCCCCTTGGGAGATATACCATCCCAAGGGGCTTTTATTTTTCCTGCCCGGCAGCTGGATCTCCCTGCCCCTGACTGTGATGGTCCCGCTCACCGGAGCGCTTCCGGGATTGCCATCTTCGTCAGTCATAATCACAGCACCGCCAGCCCGATGAACGGCGCCCTGTGCCTGATGCCTGTTTCTGAAGAAACGGAGACCATCTCCCTCGCCTCAACACTGACATTGCCATTTACTTTGGCTGTCAGCGTATGAGCCTTTCTGTCGTACCAGAGTTCCGTGCCGTCTTCGTATTTGCTGTAGGCGACCTGCTGTTCCTGGCCGGGGCCGGGAACAGCCTGAGAATAAGGTGCGCCAAGATAGGCCCCTGCTCTTCTCCCTGCCCCGACTCCAGGACAAGGGCAGTATCGCCGATGTCAGGCAGCTTGATTTTCTGATCCCGTAGAACGCGGCGCTGGAGCGTCTGATAGCTGTTCGTATTGAGCTCGTCGGCGTCGTTCAGCTGAATCTGTGCTTCGCCGTCTTTAGTCCCTGTCACCCTGCCATAACGCATGGAAACGTAGTTCCTGGATTCAAGACGGGCTACACGGGCTTCGAGGTCTGCGAGGTTAAGCATGAACGGCCCTTGAAAAGACTAAATCCTTTTCTACCTGAATAAAAGACCACCTGACCAAGCAAAAGCACAAATTGGCGGGCCAATACAAAAAAAAGTTCCTATAGCCAGCCAGATTCCCGTGCGCAGACATGGATGTAAAATCCATCTTGTTAATAGAATAATCTCTATGAGAATCGGTATTACGAATAGCAGATAAAAGGTGTGAATAACTGAAGGCAACATAGACCAAAAACCCCAGACACGTTCCAGCATGGGCATACGGTTCGCGTCCTCCCAATACAGGAAGTCTGCAAAAGGGAGTATGAACGAAATTGCTAAAGGCAGAGAAACAATCTTTGAGATGCGCCTGATGTCTACTTTCATATATAAAGTTCATATACTGCCCCCCTAAATTTTTCAACTTTATGAGGCCGCGTAAAAACATAAAAATCGCCACCAAAGCCACACCGTTTCCGGAATTGCCGAAAATTTTCGTTATGCAAACACACATAGCTGCCGCTTAAATAAAATCTTTTAGAAAAATCTAGTTCCTGACAGTTCCAGTTACCCCAGCGCTATGAGCTTTTCTTTTATCCCCCCATCATCCTCAAACCGAGGGGCATCATAGACGTAGACAGCGCACTTCTGCATTCTGCATATGGATACGTTGTTTTTGGCGTCGTTCAGCTGAATCTGCGCCTCGCCGTCTCTTTAGTTCCTGGATTCCAGACGGGCTGCACGGGCTTCGAGGTCTGCGAGGTTAAGCATTGAGACGCCTCAGTCTGGCCAAGAGAAAAGATAGCCTGACCAAGCGAAATTACAAATTGGCGGCCCAATGCAAAAAAAAGTTCCTATGGCCAGCCAGACTCCCGTACGCAGACATGGATGTAAAATCCATCTTATTAATAGAATAATTTCTATAAGAATCGGTATAACGAATAGCAGAAAGAAGTTGCAGATGACTGTCGGCCACGCAGACCAATAAACCCAGACATGTTTTAGCATGGGCAATCGTTTTGCGTCCCCCCAATACAAAAAGTCTGTAAAGGGGAGTATGAGCGAAATTGCTAAAGGCAGAGAAACAACCTTTAAAAGATGCTTGATGTCTGTTTTCATACATAAAAATCATATACTGCCCCCTTAAAATTTTCAACTTTGTGAGGCCGCGTAACTCCTGCCATTCTCCGAATACACAGGGTACATGTCCAGGGCATCATCGGCCTCGTGCTGTACTGGTGCCAGCGGCCCCCTGCTGTCTCTCCCTGCCCGTGCGGATGCAGTGTGCATCGGTCTGCTGTGAAATTTTCACACCCCGCGTTCTTCAGTCAGAATATCGGGCCTGCGCTTTGGCGGCATACACATCAGCCACAGAGAGTCACTCCCCTTCTGGGAATAAGGGCTTTCATTTTCCCGGAAAGAAAATTTTTATAAAAAACCACTTTACAAAATAACACTCGGCCATATCTTCTTTTGTGAAGTTAAGAGAGCGCCGGTACGACGAGATGATACAACATGGAGTCCGGCCGGTGGTACCTTTTCTCCCTCCTGCTTCATTATATTAGTTATATTGATGTGGAGGTTGTTATTATGGCTATGCTTACCAGAAAGAATGAAACTTCTGCACAGACTCCTGCGACAAAGAGAGATTATAACGATCGTCCGCTCGACAAGCAAGAAATTAAGACGATAACGATAGTGGAGGAGTAGAAATAGATGGCTTTTTTTAGAGAAGTCGGTGAAGATATCAGAAACATGGTGGATAAGGATCCCGCGGCCAGAAACGGTCTCGAGGTTCTGATCTGCTATCCGGGGATATGGGCGCTTATCTGGCACAGACCGGCGCATTGGCTGTACAAACATCACTGCCCATTCCTGGCGAGAGTGATATCGCAGCTAACCAGATTTTTTACGGGAATTGAAATTCATCCGGGTGCCAAGATAGGAAGAAGATGCTTTATCGACCACGGCATGGCTGTCATAATAGGTGAGACTGCCGAAGTCGGCGATGATGTTACGATTTATCAGGGAGTAACGCTTGGCGGTACCGGAAAAGATACGGGGAAAAGACATCCGACCATCGGAAACCGCGTCGTGGTAAGTTCCGGTGCGAAGGTGCTGGGGCCGTTTAAAGTCGGTGACGATGTAAAAATCGGTGCAGGCTCGGTTGTTTTGAAAGAGGTA
>ERZ773147.1156-NODE-1156-length-28538-cov-8.546431_pt1 | contig 28538 bp, 25 predicted proteins | sample MGYA00580851_ERZ773147 | MGnify/ENA primary metagenome ERZ773147 (study PRJEB29015, sample SAMEA2737818) | human gut metagenome | biome: human gut; feature: human-associated habitat; material: faeces | place: China | collected 2012 ... | reverse complement strand
CCACGGCGACGGTCACGCCGTCCACCGCAGTCTTTTTCACCAATAATTTCTCCGCACCGCGCATCGCTGCGCGCTCGCAGACGTTGCCGACGCCCGTCATCTCCTGCACGAAGGGGGAATCCGTAAATTCGCCCGGTACGCTGCGCAATTCCTCTGCCGTGTAAAATACCGTCGGCCAGTTGTGCTTCGCGCAGGCGGCAAGCAGCCCCGCCTCCTGCTGCTTTAAGTCAATGGAATAGACGCCCTTGACCGCGCTTGGATCCAGCTGATGCGCAGAAAGCACCGCCGCAACGGCGGCTTCAATGGTTTCCTGTGCAGTTCCCCTGCGGCAGCCGATGCCGACACGCAATACTCTCGGCGTGAGGCGCAGCGTTTCGGCAAACGGTTCTTTCGTGCAGTATCCGATCACAATTCCCAGCGCACCCTGCGTTTTTTCCACAATTCCGCCGGGCAATGCACCCTTGATCGGAAAATCGCTCACAAGCGGCACGTCGTGCTCTAAAATCTCCGCCGCGACCTTTTTTGCAAGCAGCATACTCGAAATGGCACAGCCGTTCTTCGCTGCCCAGGCATCGGCGGCAAATTTACCGTTCACATCCGTCGCCGTCGTGATGACAGCCGATGCGCCGAGCGCGCCTGCCAGTCGGCGCGCCAGATCGTTCGCGCCGCCGATATGGCCGGAGAGCAGCGGAATGACAAACTGCATTTTTTCGTCGATGCAGAGCACCGCGGGATCGGTCTTTTTGCTCGCAAGATACGGCGCGATCTCACGCACGGCGATACCGCACGCGCCGATGAAGATGAGCGCATCCATCGACGAAAAGCGCTCGCGGTAGATGTCCTTCGCAAGCGGCAGGAAGCCCGCTTCTTCCAATCGCGGTACCGCGTAGCAGACGGTTTCCGCCTCCGCCAGCACCGCGCGAACGCGCCGCGCTGCCGCGCAGCCGCCGTGGCTGTATGCAAAAATTGCGATCTTCATGCCTTCCCCTTGCGGTATTCCGTCGTAAAGTCGGGATGGTAGAGCAGCGAGCGCAGATACTCGCCGCCAAGGCAGCCGCCCACCACGATCAACGCCGTCTTTTTCATGCCGTTTTCCGTCACTGTCTTATGCAGCGTGCCCACCGTGCAGCGGAAGATCTTCTCCTCCGGCCATGTCGCCTTGTAAACGACAGCCGCGGGCGTTGTCTCTCCATAGCCGCCCGCAAGGAGCTCGCCTTGCAGCTTTTCTGTGAGTGAGGTGCTCAAGAACAGCACCATCGTCGCCTGATGCGCGGCCAAGCTGCGGATGGACTCACGCTCGGGTACCGGCGTGCGGCCCGCCGTGCGCGTGATGATGACCGTCTGGCTCACGTTCGGCAGCGTGTATTCCGCCCGCAGCGCCGCCGCCGCGCCGCAGAACGAGCTGACGCCGGGACAGACATCAAAGTCGATGCCTCGCTCTGTGAGCGCGTCGAACTGCTCGCGCACCGCGCCGTAAATGCTCGGGTCGCCCGTGTGCAATCGCACGGTGGTCTTTCCCTCGCGCTCCGCCCGCTCGATGAGGGCGATGACCTCTTCAAGCGTCAGCTTCGCGCTGTCGTGAAGCTCGCAGCCCGGTTTCGTGAGTGTAAGCAGCTCGGGATTCACCAGCGAACCCGCGTAGATCACCACATCTGCTTCGCCAAGGAGCCTTGCGCCCCGCAGCGTGATGAGATCCGGCGCGCCGCTTCCGGCGCCAACAAAATGTACCACGTTCAGCCCTCCCTGATCTGTTCGAGCAGTTCCTCCGCGCCTTCCGTTTCGCAGAGGAAACCGTATTCTTTCGAAAATAAGATTGCGCCGCTCTGGAGTTCGCCGCTCTTATAGCCGAGCATCGTGCCGATGCGCTGTCCCAGACGCACGAGGAAGGCATCCTTCAGCCCCTCTTCGTCCAGGATGCGCAGCGCGTCGTCGCAGGTGGCGCAGTGCAGAATTTCCTCCGTGCGTTCTGCGCGCAGGCCCAGCGCCGCGCTGTGCGAGGCGATGATCTCCATGCGGCAGTCGCCGAATTTCGAGTGCGTGTTCCACATGCCGCCCGCGAGCTTGACGAACTTACCAATGTGCCCGATGAGCAGCGCGCCGTGAAAACCGAATTCCTTGCAGAATTCCAGACTGTCGCCGATGAAGTTCGACGTCAGCACCGCCGTCTTCGGGTCAAGCCCGATAAAATCGCGGATGTAGTCTGCGCCGTAGTTGCCGGGCGCAAGGAGGATGTAGTCCGCGCCGTTCTCGCGCCGCTGCCGCAGTTCCACGTGGATGGTGTCAAGCAATGCCTGCTCGCTCATCGGCTCGACGATGCCGGTCGTGCCCAGAATGGAGATGCCGCCCTCAATGCCGAGGCGCGGGTTAAAAGTCTTTTTCGCGAGCGCCTTGCCCTCCGGCGCGGAGATCGTCACGTCAATGCCGCCGTCGTATCCGACGAGCATGCAGACCTCGCGCACGTTCTCTTCGATCATTTTTCGCGGCACGGAGTTGATAGCCGCCGCTCCCACAGGCTGGTCAAGTCCCGGCTTCGTCACGCGGCCGACGCCCTCGCCGCCGTCGATGGTCACGCCGGACTTATCTGATCTTTTCACCGCGGCAAAAATGAGCGTGCCGCGCGTCACGTCGGGGTCGTCGCCGCTGTCCTTTCGGATGGCGCAGCGCGTCTCGTCCGCGAGCATCTGAATGTCCAGCACTTTGAGGTTCAGCTCGATGCCCTTGGGCGTTTGCAGGCGGATGGACTCCTTCCTCCTGCCCGTCAGCAGCATCCACGCCGCAGCCTTGGCCGCCGCGGCGGCGCACGAGCCGGTCGTATAGCCAAGGCGCAGGCGCTTACCGTCCTTTATGAGATATTCTTCCATCTTTTTACCGCCTGATCTGATAGAGCAGGGCGTTGCAGATGGCCGCGGCCACGTTGCTGCCGCCCTTGCGTCCACGCGCGACGATGTACGGCGCGCGCGCCTTTTCGATGATGCGCTCCTTGCTTATCTCCACATTCACAAAGCCCACCGGCACACCGATGATGAGCGCGGGGGCGGCTTTTCCCTCTTCCATCAGCTGCTCTAACGACAGCAGCGCCGTCGGTGCGTTGCCGATGGCGAAGATGCAGGGCTTTTCGAGCGCCGCCGCTTTCTCCATCGAGACGAACGCCCGCGTCACGCCGCGAGATTTCGCCTCCTGCGCGACATCGGGGTCGGACATGAAGCAATGCACCTCGCCGCCGAGGCTCGCGAGGATCGTCTTGTTGATGCCAGCTTTCGCCATCTGCGTGTCGGTGACAATGTCGCAGCCGCCCTTCAGCGCGGCGATGCCCTTCTGCACCGCGTGGTCGGAAAACGTCAGATTGTCGGCATAGTCAAAATCTGCCGTCGTGTGGATGACACGCTTGATGACAAGCTCGTTTTCGGGGTCGAGCACGCGGTCCCCCAGCAGTTCCGTGATGATCTCGAAGCTGCGCTGTTCAATTTCCATCGGCTTCATCGGCTCACTCATAGCGGTGTTTCTCCTTTCGGCAGGCTTCAACAAAGCGCACCGCGGCGCTCAGGTTTGCGTAAAAGTGGAAATGCGGATAGCCCGCGTAGAGCGTTTCGCCCGCATACGCGCAGCGCCAGCTTCTTCCGCTCGGCTTTTCCGCGAGGAAGTCCTCGCCCGGATTTTCCGCATCCCAGCGGTGGAACTCGTGCGCGGGGATCTGCTCGCCCGCGGCAAACAGCATCGAATCCCGCTGCGCCGTCAATGTCGCGTAGCCAAAGCGCGTCAGCTTCCCCGCGTCGAAGCAGCTGCCCGATAAAACGCCCGCCATCGCATGTCCCGCGATGGACTGCGTCAGGTACATAAAGCCGCCGCACTCGGCGACGCAGGGCAGTCCCCTTTCCACCGCCGCGCGGATAGAAGCGCGTATGGCGGCGTTTGCCTCCAACCGCTCCACGTAGAGCTCGGGATAGCCGCCGCCGAGGTACAGGCCGTGCAGGTCTTCCGGTAAGCGTTCATCTGACAGCGGACTGAACGGCACAAGCTCCGCCCCTAAGCGGCGCAGGAGTTCTAGGCTGTCTTCATAGTAAAAGCAAAATGCCCTGTCGCGCGCGACGCCGATGCGCACATGCTCGCCCGCCACCGGAATGTCCGGCGGCGTGAATGTAAGCGGCGGCGCGCTCTTCGCGATTTGCAGCAGCGCGTTCAAATCGATCGTCTCCCGCGCCTTAGCGGCGAGACGCTGCATCTTTTCTTTCAGATCATTCACCTCTGCCGCGGTGATGAGGCCGAGGTGACGACTCTCGAGCGAGCAGTCGAGCATTTGCGGCAGAAAGCCGCAGGCGCGCACGCCGAAGCGTTCTTCGATCGCCCGCGCAAGCGTCGGATAGCTCATCGCCGTGCAGCCGTTCAGAATGACGCCGCGGATGCGGTTTTCCGGCGCAAAGTGCAGAAAACCGTCGAGCACGGCCAGCACTGACAGTCCCGCGCCCTTCGCGTTCAGCACGAGCACGACGGGACTTTCCGTCCGCTGCGCGACCTCAAAGGTGCTCGCGCGCAAGGAATCAAGGCCGATGCCGTCGTAATAGCCCATCACGCCCTCGATGACCGTCACGTCCTTCCCTGCGCCGTTTTGCGCGAGGAGGAAGCGCAGCGTGTCGTCGTCAAAAAAGAAGGGGTCCAAATTGCTGCTCTTCGCGCCGATGATCTCGCGGTGGAACATGGGGTCAATGTAATCGGGACCGCACTTCGCCGCGGCGACAGAAACGCCGCCGTCGACAAGCGCCTGCAAGATCGCGCAGGTCACCGTCGTCTTGCCGCAGCCGCTGTTCGTTCCGGCAATGAGCAATCTCGGCGCTGCCTTCTGCATGGTCTCCCCTCCTTCCGCAATCTCTATAAAGCGTTTTTACTTGTATGCGCTACGGTACAAATTCCAATGTGCTGAAGCACTCGTCGTACTTCCCTCGCTCCAAATGATAGAGCTGCGCGATGTAGTCGCTCGTGAAGATCTCCTCCGGCGTGCCGATGCGGTCGATGCGGTCGCCCGCGACGCAGATGACTGTGTCCGAAATGCGCCGCGCCAGATCGAGCTCGTGGAGCGAGAGCAGCACGGCGAGGTCGTTTTCGCGCACCATGCGCTTGAGGACGGAGAGCAGTTCCAGTTTGTAGCGGATGTCCAAAAAGCTCGTCGGTTCGTCGAGCACGATAAGCTGCGGTTGCTGGCACAGGGCCCTTGCGAGCAGAATGCGCTGCCGCTGGCCGTCGCTGACGGCGGAAAACGGCGCGTCGGCGAACGCGAGCGCGTCCACCTGAGAAAGCGACTGCTCGACGATCTTCTTGTCTTCGTCCCGCAGGACGCCGAGCCTTCCCGTGTAGGGATAGCGGCCCGAGCTGACCACATCGCGGCAGGTCATGAGCTCCGGTTCGACGCGCGCGGTCATCAAGATCGCCATGCGCCGCGCGACGTCGTTGCGGCTGCGCGAGCGCATCGTCTCGCCATCCAGATACACTGTGCCGGAAAGCTCCGGCAGCTGACCGATAACGGTTTTCAGGATCGTCGACTTGCCCGAGCCGTTCGGCCCGATCAGCGTAACGATCTTTCCCCTCTGCACGCAGAGGGACACATCCTCGATGAGGGGCTTGCCGTGGTAGCCGACGGATAAATTCTTTGTCTCCAAATAGCCGCTCATTCCCGCCCCGCCTTTCTGCGCACCATCATGTAGATGACGACCGGCGCGCCGAACACCGCCGTGACCGAGCTGATGCTGACTTCCGTGGGCGCAAAGGCCGTGCGCGCAATGAGATCACACGCAAGGCAGAAGATGCCCCCGCCGAGGAAGCTCGCCGGGATCAGCAAAAGCGGCTCCGCCGTCTTGAAAAGCGCCTTCATCAGGTGCGGCAGCGCGATGCCGACAAACGAGATGGGGCCGGCGAAGGCCGTCACGCAGGCAGATAACACGCTGGAGAGCAGGATGAGCGCCGCGCGGAACGCCTTGATCGGCACGCCCATGTTGCGCGCGTAGACCTCGCCGAGCTGATAGGCGCGGATCGGCTTGGAGAGGAAAAATGTCAAAATCAGCGCGGTCCCGCAGGCCCAGGCCATCGTCGTCACGTTTTCCCACTTCATGCCGGAAAACGAGCCGTTCGACCAGTTGTGCAGGTTCACGATGTTCGAGTCGTCCGCGAACGTGACGAGAAAATCCGTCAGCGCTGAGCAGATGTAGCCGATCATCACGCCGCAGACGACGAGAAGGCTCATCTGATTGACCCGCTGCGAAATGAGCAGGATGAGGCCCATCGAGAGCATCGCGCCGATGAACGCCGCGCTGATCAGCAGCGCTGACGATGATCTGACGCCGCGGCTGAGGAAAACGATCATCGTGATCGACACCGCGAGCTTCGCGCCCGACGAAATGCCCAGCACGAACGGCCCCGCGATGGGATTGTGGAAAAACGTTTGCAGAAGATACCCCGACACGGACAGCGCACCGCCTAAAATGAGCGCCGACACCATGCGCGGCAATCTGATCTGCATGATGATCCGCTGTTGCGTCAGGTCTTCCCCGACGCCGAGCAGAATTTGTCCTATCTGAGACGCGGAGAGCTGCACGCTGCCCGCGAATAAATTCCAGATCAAAAAAACAGCCAAAAGGACGAGCAGCAGCAAAAAGCCGCACCACGTCCGTGTTTTCCGCTTCTGCTCCATGCCCGTCCCTCCTGTCTGTTTCAACTTTCCAGTCAAAAATTATTGCAGCTTTGTCAAAAACCGGAGCGGCGTATCCGCCCCGCTCAAAACGGTGTGGAGATCCACGACGAGGTCGCTCAATTCGAGCGATTCCTGATAAAAGTCCTTCGTCAGGCACCAGACGTTCCCGTTCTGCACGGCCTTAAAGTCGCCGAGCAGCGGTTCGAGCGCTAAAAGCTCGTCGATCGTCGTAAGCCCGCCGTCGATGATGCTGTTGTAGATGAGCACATCCGCGTCGTGCGCGCCGCTGTAAAATGCCTCCATCTGGATGGTGACGGTGGACTGGGCGTTCTCCTCTTCCGTGTTGTCAAAGGAGACGTATTCCCCGCCCGCCATGGCGATGGATTTAGCAACATAGTCCGTCGACTTTCGCACATTGACCGCGCCGTTGCTCGTCACATAGAAGAATGTGACGGTCTTTCCCGTGGGCGCAGCGCCCAGAATGCCCGAAACGCTGTCCATTTTCTCCTCAAACAGCGCCGCGGCCTCGTTCTCCTTGCCGATGAGCGCACCATAGAGCTTGACCCACTCCATGCGGCCAAACGGCTCGCTCTCGTAGCTGGACATTTCCACGAGCACGGGGATGCCCAGCGTTTCAAACTGCTCGATGACCTCGGGCGAGTGGTAGATCATCGTGTTTTCAAGCACCAGATCGCAGCCCTGCGACAAGATAAGCTCGTAATCGGGCTCGGAGTATTTGCCCGCGTAAAGCATGTCACCCGCGCTCATGGCCTCCTTCGCCTGCTCGATATACCAGTCCGACTCCTTGCGTCCACTGAAGCGGATGCTGTCGACCGCGTCCAGCCGGGCAAAACTGTCCATCGCCGCGCTGGCGACCAGATAAATTTCATCAAGCGGCTGCTGCAAAACTGTCACGCCCTCCGGCACGCCGCTGGGCACGGCCGCGCCCTCCGTCACGAGCAGGAATTCCTGATCCTGCCCGATGGTGATGCGCTTGTAGTCGTCCCCCGCGAAGGAAACCGAAAACTGCGTGGCATAGTCAAGCGGCATGGTCTTATCAAACGACAGAGCATCCCACGCGACCGTCGCATTTTCGCCGTTCAAACCGTCCTGCGCTTTGTCCCCGCAGGCGCAGAGCGTCAGCACGGCCAACAGCGTGAGAAGCGCGCGCGGCAGGCGTCTCATCCGTTCACCTCGGCGCTTGAGGCGTCGAACGTCAGCGTGTAGTCGATCTCGTGCGGCGTGCTCATGGCGGTGGTATCGCCGACCACGGCAAGCGGCGTATCCAGCGCGGCGACGGGGATCTCAAACGTCGAGCCGTTTTCGGTCGAGAGCACATCGCAGCGCTCGCCGTCCACGAGCATATAGTCATAGTGGCTGCTGCTCCAGACGATGGTGGCGGTCATTTTGCCGTCCGCGACCGTCAGCGTACAGGGCGACTGGATGTTCGCCTTGCCGCTGCCGCCCTCGAGCGTCACGGCGATCGTGTAGGTGCCGTCGACCAGCGTCTCGGCGGGCGCGGCGGCGGCGTCTTCCTTCAAAACGGCGTTCGTCACGGAGACCTTGTGGTCGTACCACTTGCCCTTCGTGCCGATGATGGCGACGTCGAACTCCTCGTCCAGCGCGGGCACGGGGATATCAAAGCCATTGACCTCCTCGCTCAGGCCGTCGGAATAGGTGACGGTGTCGGTCGTGGGCTGTAAGAGCGCCGCGCCGTCCTTCCGCGCGTCCTCCGCCGTGCCGCAGAAGAGGTTCAGAATGCTCTTGGACGGCAGGCTGATGTGGATCGTCATCTGGCCGTTTTCGACCGTCAGCGTACCCTTGCCCTCGCATGCCTCGTTCACGTGGAACATGCTGCTGTCGGTGCTGAAATCCGCGGTGTAAACGCCGTCGGCAAGCGCGGGCTCGGTGTTCGTGTCCTGCGGATCGCCGTCCACGCTCTTCTGCCCGCAGCCGAAAAGCAGCGTGCAGAGCATCAGCACGGTCAGTATCAGTGTCAGTGTTCTTTTCATTGGGAAGTACCTCCATCCGGAAAAGGCCCCGAAGCGGTGCACAATCGCTTCGGAGCCCTTTGGGTCTATTTACGCGTTCAGGGCGTCAATGGCGGCCTGGGTGTGGGCGATGTACAGCGCCTGGATGTCGGCAATCTCGCCGAGGCCCGCGATCTGGCAGTCGACGGTGAAGTCGGCAGCCTCGAACATAGTCTTCCAGGAATCGTCGTCGCTGCCGGCCATGTCGTTGTTGGCGTGGTCACCCGCAACGACCATCAGCGGGCGCAGGATGACGTTGGTGTAGCCCGCGGCCTTGACGGCCTCGATGACGGACTCGCAGGAGGTCTCCTCCGGCTCGCCCTCGACCGTGCCGATGAAGACGTTCTCATAGCCAAGGTTCTGCATCTGAGCGCTCATCTGGCTGTAGCTGACCTTGGCGACGTGTGCGGTGCCGTGGCCCATGAAGACGAACGCGGCGCCGGCTTTCTTGGCAGCCTCGAGAGAGTCAAAGCCGCTTGCCTCGACCGCGGCGGCGGTGATGGCCTTGGCGACAACTTCCTTGTCGGCGTTGATGACGGTCGCGTCGCTGCCGACCTCGCCGAGCAGGGGCTCTGCGATGGAGACAGATTCGAACCGGTCGCGGTACTCGTCGATGGTAGCACACATTTCGTCATACTCCGCGCCGTGCATCAGGTGCGTCGGCTGCACGACGAGGTTCTTGACGCCGTTGGCCACAGCGCGGTCGAGCGCCTGGGTCATGTTGTCGATCTTCTCGCCGTCGCGGGCCTGAATGTGGTTGATGATGATCTGAGCCGTGAAGGCGCGGCGGACGGACCAGTCAGGATAGGCCTCCTGCAGGGCGTCCTCAATGCTCTTGATGTCGTTGACGCGGCTGTCGTTGTAGGACGTGCCGAAGGAAACGACCAGAAGCTCGTTCTCGCCGATCTCGTCCTGGTTGCGGGGATCGTCCTTGGACGCATCGCCCGTGTCAAGGCCGAAGTACTCAGGGCTCGCTTCCTCACCCTCGACCATGGCCTTCTGCTCGTCGGTCAGCGCGTCCCAGGCAGCCTTGGCAGCCTCGCACTGCGCGTCGGTCTCATCGGTGCGCTCCTGAACATAGATCGCGTCAATGAGCGCGGCGACATTGTCGGCCGCGGCCTTGTCGGTGTCCTCCGTGTTCTGCGTGTCGTCGGCAGCGTCGTTCTTCTTGCTGCCGCAAGCGGTCAGCACGCCCAGCAGCATTACGGCTGTGAGCAGGATTGCAAGTGCTTTTTTCATGTTTCTCTTTACCTTCTTCTTCAAAAATCGTTCTGAAAGAAATATAAAAGCGGCCATGGTGACCCACAGCCGCTCTCACGATTCCAACCAGCAACACCGCGCCGCGAAAAAATCGCGCCGCGGGTAAACTCGCAGAAATATCAGCCTGTGTGCAGCGGGCTTGAGATTCCCCGCAGAGGCAGGTCTCCTGACTTCGTTCATCGCGGCGCTGCCCTTCCCAGTTTCCCAGTGGCTACGCAGGCCGTTCCCGTACACAGTGACTGCATCGTTCCGGATTCGCACCGGATTCTCTATTCTCCGCCTCGCGGCGGCACCTCTGCGATACAATTTTACATTTTTTCAGACATAGCAGATTATAGCATTCCCCGTCGAATTGTCAATGAGGAAAGCGCGGCGTCCCTTTTACCTTTTGTGTTGATGGTAAAAACTCCGTCGATTTCACCAAAAGCGTGCCCCAGATACCCAATTTCCGAGAGGATACCTAATTTTTAGGGTATCCTCTTTCCTTTGCCTGCTGTCTTAAAACCAAGCTTACTGATATTCAGAAGAAAATGAGATTTTGAGGATGGTGTTCCTATGGAAGATTTATTTGACAGGTTCCAAGCCATAACAGGCATTTCAAAATATTCCAACTCGGAAGTTATCCCGCCACAAAACATAGTAAAAGACATGGTTGATATACTCCCTGCTAGTGTATTTAACAAAGAGGCAAAGTTTTTGACCCAGCAGTCAAGAGTGGTAGATTTCTTGCAGAGATTTACAAACGGCTAATGGAAAGCCAACTAATGGTACAGGCATTTCCAGAAGAACAGAAGAGAAGGCAACACATAATAGACAATCAGATATATGGCTTCGCCACTTCTGGAATCGCAGCTACACTAGTAAGAAGGCAGTTGTATGATGACCCTGCACTTGTAAAAAACATCTATTTCACAACTGCAAAGGACATAGTAAAAGAGATACAAGGAGCATTCAGCAATATGAAATTTGAAATCTTATCGGCGGTATGGATACAATCACACGATAGTTCTCCGCTGCAAGCAGGCGGATGAGCAGCGGCGAAAACGCGATGATACCGCCCGCGCAGAGGTAGATTGCACACGGAGGTTCATGCTTCGTTCGCCTCTGAAAAGGTGAAGAAAATGCCTGCTGTCAAGAATGGTTTCAAAATTGAGATTTTTAATGTCCCGACATCGTGATCGTGGAGATGCAGCCCTATTACTTTGCTTTTCAGCTTTCTGTTTGGAATTGCTTTTCAGCCTTCTGCCTGATATAATAATGGTAGCATAACGCGAGAAGCTTATCGATAGGATCGGGTGTATTTATGTGAACGCCAAGACCTGATCGGACAAAGAAAGGGTGGGGAGAATGTTATGTCAGAGATAATGTGGCACATCTGCATTTCGAGCATCTACACCCGTGACCGAGTTAGAATGCTTTCTACGATGGGACCGCTTTCATTGCGATTGTGGTCGGAATTCATTGATACTGTTATCTTTTTGAGCTTTGCTTATGGCTGGATACAAATGTTAAGGGAGATATTGATATGGCATTTTTAAATGAAAACGAATGGATACGCCTCAATGAGATCGCATACAATATTTCATTTATCTATACAGTAGAGGAAATGCAGCATGAAATTCTGAACCGATGGCTTCCTTTTTTGATTTCGTATGATAGCGCAATTTTTGCCCGAATCTCTACTGCGGAGAATGGATCCTATCAGTTTCAGGCCCCAGCGGCTTTTCATCTGCCTCAGCAGGCTGTCGATGTCTGGATGCAGGAAAGCCTGAATTCAGATGCTTTTCGCTGGGCGCTGTATACCTGTGAAGGCGGTGCTTTTCGGGAATCTATGGCATCTTCGGATGAACAGGTGAATAGCAGCGGAATCTACCGGAACTTCTATCTGCCCAATCACTTGGCATATTCCGTCGGCCTTTCCATCTCCTTTCGAGAAGAACCGGTCGGCTTATTGAAATTGTACCGGCAAGCTGATAAGCCTCCGTTTAGCGAACGGGATATGTTTGTATTGGAGCAGTTGCACAAGCACTTTGCATACCGTTTAGTATATGAAGCAAAAAAGGGAGACACCCGCTATTTTTACGCAAAAGGATATCATGAAAAGTTGTGCAGCCAGTACGGCTTGACCAGTCGAGAAGGGGAAATGTTAGATCTGGCCGTACACGGGCTGTCCAATGAAGATATCGCTCAAAAAATGAATATCAGTATCCATACGGTAAAAAAACATTTCCACAGCATATATACCAAAATGAATGTGCGTAACCGGATACAGATGATCCAGAGTCTTCCTGTATCAACCAACAAGATCGATTTTGATGCGCTATAAATAAAACTCGGGAAAAATGTACCGCCTGCATTGGCTAAACTGCATTATCCTTTGGTAGTATATAAAGATTCGTTGGTCTTACATCGGGACACAGAAGGCTTGTCCAAATAATATACAGACTACATAAAATGGAACTGGCGCTGAATTTTAACGCCGGTTCCATTTTGCTATATTTGGGGTACAAAAGTTAGGGGATGCATATGAAACGAAGCGATATTTGGTGGGCAGCTGCTTATGGGTTGTTGGCTGTGTTTACGGTACTCTTTTGCGTCACAGGAGGCTTTGCCAAGGTCAATATAGCGTATCCTTATCTGGCAGGTTTTGCGCAATTCGCTGTCTATGCTACGGCGGGTGAGTTGCTCTCCGGACGTATGTTGGAGGGAACTTGGCAGATCAACCGGGCGACTTGGTTCAAAAGCCTGAGTTGGGGAATAGGAGGCGTCCTTGTCACGCTGGCCTTTACCGTGTTCAGCCAAGGTACCCGGCAAGCCATGGCAGCAGGTCTTCTTCCGGGATATGGAAATGCTCTGGCACAGGCCTTTTTTACCAGCGTTACCAATAATCTGTTTTTTGCTCCTATTCATTCCGCTCTGATGCGAGTATGTGGAAATTATGCTGAAATCCGCTTTTTGGCGGGACAGCATATCACTCCACGCCAAGCGGTGGACTCTGTAGATTGGGGAGAATTGATCGATTTTACTCTGTTTAAAACGATTCCTCTCTTTTGGATCCCCGTCAATACCGTGGGATTTCTCCTTCCGCAAGAATATCGTATCGTATTTGCAGCGGTGCTTTCCTTGGCATTTGGAATATTGATGACTGTTCTCAAATTAAGGGAACGGAAGAATCAGAGTAGAAAGGAGTTACCTATATGATTCAAATTTCAGATAACACTCAGCAGATCCAACCCTCCAAGATTCGAAAAATGTTCAATAAGGCGCTGGAGTACGATCATGTCATTAGTTTTACACTGGGAGAGCCGGATTTTACTGCCTCGCCGAACGTAGTGGAGGCTGGGTGCAGGGCCATTCGGGAAGGAAAGACCAAGTATTCAGAAAATGCAGGGCTGCTGGCTCTGCGCCAGGCGATTGCAGAGTATCTCCATCGCACAGAGGGACTCTCTTACGATCCTGCAAGCCAAATTGTGGTGACGCCTGGAGCCATGGGAGCCTTGTTTTTGGCGCTGAAAGTGCTGCTGAATCCTGGGGATGAGGTTATCGTCAACGAACCCTGCTGGACTAATTATGTCCAACAGATTCGGATGTGCGGCGGCGTGCCGGTGTCGGTGAAAACCAACGCACAACGGGGATTTGATTTGGATGTATCCGCTATTGCCGAAGCTGTTACCGATAAGACAAAGGCCATTATTCTAAACAGCCCATGCAACCCCACAGGAGCTGTAGCCAGCACTGAAACGCTGCTCCAACTGGCCGAATTGGCCCAGAAGCAGGACTTGGTGATCTTGGCTGATGAGGTGTATAAGCACATCCTCTTTGATGGAAGGACTTATACAAGCTTTGCTTCTCTGCCTGGAATGAAAGAACGGACCCTGGTTATTGATAGCCTTTCCAAAACCTATGCGATGACCGGTTGGCGTATCGGTTATGCTGCTGGACCGGAAAATGTGATCCGGAATATGGTCAAGCTGCAGGAAAATGTCAGTGCTTGTGCGGCCACTCCCTGCCAGGTCGCGGCTATTGAAGCTTTGGAAGGTCCGCAAGACCACTTGAAGTATATGGTGGAGCAGTATCGCCTGCGCCGTGACTATGTGATGAGGCGGATATCTGAGATCCCTGGTTTGTCCTGCCATGCTCCGGCTGGGACTTTCTACGCATTTATTGACATCAGTCAGCTGGGTATGCCTTGTGAAGAATTTGCCATGAAACTGCTGGAAGAACGACAGGTGGTAGTGGTACCCGGTACGGCCTTTGGCGAATTTGGCGAGGGATATATCCGTCTGTCCTATGCGACATCCATGCAGTGCCTGGAGCAGGGGCTGCAGGAGCTGGAGGAGTTTGTCAGATCCCATAAGACTGAGGGGGACCCCGCATGAGTATGATCAACGGTACCCGCTTATATGATCATTTGACCCGACTTGGGCGAATCGGTTTTGTGCCGAAAGAAGGAACCACACGATTGCCGTATACCCCTGCCTATGACGAAGGACGAATCTATGTTCAACAGTGCATGGAACAGGCAGGACTTCAGACATCCGTCGATCCTGTAGGGAATCTGATCGGTACGCTTCCCGGTCAGGGAGAGATCATTTGCATTGGATCCCACATCGATACGGTGCCGGGGGGCGGGATTTACGACGGAACCTATGGTGTGTTGTCCGGAATCGAGTGTGTGCAGCGCCTTAAGGAGTTGGGATATCAAAATCGGCATCCCATCCAGGTGATTGCATTTACCGAGGAGGAGGGCAATGTCATTGGCGGAACTTTTGGAAGTAAGGCATTTACCGGCGGAGAGATTGATGAAGCTATGCGGCCGAATCTGGCCCTCCACGGACTTACAATGGAGCAGGTCGGCGCCTGCCGAAGAGATCTGACCCAATATCAGTGTTACTTGGAGTTACATATTGAGCAGGGCGGGGTATTAGAAGCTGAAAGGATGCAAATAGGCGTGGTTGATGGTATTGTGGGCATCGTGCGCTATCGCATGACGGTTTCCGGCTGTGCCAATCATGCAGGCAGCACACCCATGCATCTGCGGGATGACGCGCTGGTGAAAGCCTGCCGGATCATTACCCAGCTTATGGAACGGACTGAGGCCGCTTCGCCGGATATGGTCTGCACTGTAGGAACCCTTCAGGTGTTCCCAGGAGCGGTCAATGTGATTCCGGGCAAGGTGGAGTTTATTGTGGAACTGCGCAACCCAACGATGGAGCCCATGGATCAGGTCATTGACTCCGTGCTGAAAGAGCACCCGGAGCTGGTAGGCGAAGAATATATTCGCCAGTCGCCTACCCAGTGCAGTTCTAAGCTGATAAAACTGAGCGAGACACTGTGCCGCAACCGCGGTATCCGTTTTCGCAGAATGTTCAGCGGTGCAGGACACGATCTGATGAATTGGGGAAAAGCGGTCCCCTCCATGCTTCTGTTCATTCCCAGCAAAGACGGGATTAGCCACTCTATCCGAGAATACAGCGCTCCTGAGGACTTGTACCAGGGAGCTGATCTGCTGATGGAGATGGTTCAGGCTTTGGACCAAGAGGAGGGAAAATTGTGAAGATCAAAATCATCAATCCCAATACGACGCAATCCATGACTGAAAGTATAGAAAATTTAGCACGTCGAGTGGCACGCAGCGACACTCAGGTTTGGGCGGTTACTCCGGCATCCGGGCCGGACAGCATCGAATGTTATGTGGATGAGTATTTGGCTGTTCCGGGGGTCCTGAAAGAAGTGATCCGGGGAGACCGAGAGGAAGGCGCCGATGCATTTATCATCGCCTGCTTTGGTGACCCTGGGCTTCAGGCAGCCAGAGAGGTCACCTCCAAGCCTGTGCTGGGTATCTGTGAGTCGGCCATTGCTGCTGCCAAATTTATAGCGCCGTACTTTTCTATCGTATCGGTGTTGGATCGGTCTCGCAAGGTTACAGAGGATGTGGTGTCCAACTATGGAGCGGAAAAGTTTTGCCGTTCTATCCGATCCACAGGTTTGAGCGTGCTGGAATTTGGCAGGGACCCCAAGAAGGGATTGGAAGCGTTAGCCTATCAGGGAAAGTTAGCCGTGCAGCAGGACGGCGCCGAATGTATTTTGCTGGGGTGCGCTGGTTTCGTGGACTTTGTTGAGGATCTGTCCGCCCAGCTGGGCGTTCCCGTGTTGGATGGGGTAATGCCAGCAGTTAAATTTGCGGAAGCCATGGTAGATATGGGGCTGCGTACCAGCAAGGTGTCTACTTGGGGCTTCCCAGAGCAGAAGAATATCGTAGGCTTTCCCATGTTTACCAAACAAGAATTGATATTTTAGGAGATGACAGTATGCGTACCTTGATTAAAGGAGGCACAATCGTAACCGCAGAACAAGAGTATGTGGGGGATATCCTGGTGGAGGGCGATGTGATCCGCGCAATGGGGACACATTTGGACGAAGCTGCAGATCGTGTGATAGACGCCAAAGGTAAATATGTGTTTCCGGGAGGCGTAGACCAGCACACTCACTTTTCCGCCCTGTGTAATGTCGGCAACCGTGACACCGCCGGATATGAGACGACCGACTCTGCTATTGTAGGCGGCACGACCACCATTGTGGACTTTGCTCCGCAGGATCCGGATCGCGGACTGCTGGATTCCATTGATTATCGAATCAATGTGCGGGCGAAGGATAAGTCTTGTGTTGATTTTGCACTGCATTCCATGGTAACATATATTATGGACAGTATCTTTGATGAGATCGAAGAATTTCCTCGGAGAGGCATTTCCAGCATCAAGATTTTTATGGCCTACAACGGCTCTCCGCTTCATGTAGATGACGGTACTTTCTTCCGTATTCTGGAGAAGAGCCGACAGGTTGGCGCTACGGTATTTGTGCACGCAGAGAATGGAGAGATTCTGAATTTCCTCCGCAGCGAGTGTGTAAAGAAGGGCCAACTGACGCCGCATTATCATTATGTTTCCCGTCCGCCTTTTACTGAGGCGGAGGCAGTGCGCCGGGCTATTTATCTGGCTGGTCAGACCGATACGCCTCTTTATATTGCTCATATGACCTGTCGGGAGGCCATTGCCGAATTACAAAAGGCCAAGGGAACTGGCCAGCGGGTTTCCGGCGAGACTTGCACTCACTATCTGACCACCACTAAGGAAGTTCTGGATAATCCGGATTTCAATGAAGCGGCTAAGTTCGTTTGCTCCCCCGCTTTGCGGGATCGTGAGGACTGCGAGGCTCTTTGGCAGGCATTATCCGACGGACTGCTGACGGCGGTCTCATCCGACCACTGCGGTATAGATGTGGCAGAGCTCAAGCAGGCCGGCAGAAATGATTTTACTCAGATTCCAAACGGTTCCCCCGGTGCCGGCGATCGACTGCATATGGTGTGGACCGAAGGTGTATGCACGGGAAAGCTGACCCGCCAGAAATTTGTAGATGTGATTGCCACTCAGCCGGCAAAAATCAACGGTATCTATCCGAGAAAGGGAACGCTGGCGGTAGGTTCTGACGCAGATGTTGTCATTTTCGATCCCAATTATGAGGGGACAGTTCATCTGGCAGATAACCCTAACGGCGTGGACTACAACCTCTATGAGGGCCGTCGTCAGTCTGGTCGGGTGGAGACGGTTCTGCTGCGAGGCCAGGTTGTAGTGGAGAACGCCAAGTTTGTGGGCCGCTACGGCCAGGGAAAATTTATCCCTGCAAATATGTACGCATCCGGTTACGAAAACCGAAATTAACCAAGTGTGATCCGTAGTTACTCGCGCTGCCAAAACCGAAGATGTTGGGAGCGGTGGGAGGCTGGAAACCGGAGTGTGCAAAACGTTTGGTCTGTTCATGAAAATATACGGTATATCGTATGATCAGTCTCGTTCAAAGCTGATATGCCGTGTCTTGATTTTGCAAGCCTTACGTTTTGCGCATCCCTGGACCGAGAAAGTGAGGAGGTGTGATTTGCAGATTCGGATAGGGCCTGTAGTTGCGGAAGCAGAGATTCCATGAAAAAAAACCATAGATAATTTATAACAGGAGGCTTGTTATATGGATACTACATATGGAGTGTTGTGTCTCATTCCCCCCATCGTGGCAATCGGATTGGCCCTGTGGACCAAACAGACGATTTTCTCTTTATTCATCGCGGTTTGGTTGGGGTCCACAATGATGAACGGCTTTAACCCTTTGGTTGGTTTTGTCAAAATTATCTCGGACTATATGATCCCCTCTCTCAGCGGAAATGCATCTTTGATTATTTTGGTTACACTCTCCGGCGGTATGATCGCCATGCTCCGTAACACTGGTGCTGCAGAGGCCTTTGCTACCAAGGTGACAAAGGTTATCAATACTGCCAAGAAGGGGCAGATCGTTACTTGCCTGAGCGCCTTCATTTTCAGCTATACGGAGCCCTGCCTCATGCTTGGTACTATCATGCGGCCCGTTACTGACATGGTGCGCATCTCTCGAGCAAAATTGGCTTATATCCTGGATTCCATGGGATGCAATTTAGCTGCGCTTTCTCCCATTAGCAGCTATGGTCCCTTTATCACGGGACTGATTGCCGCAGAGCTGTTGGCAAGCGGCGTTGAGGGCAACGAATGGGGCATCTGGTTGAATATGCTTCCGTTCAATCTGTACGGCGTATTTGCCATGATTTCTGTTTTGATCGTTGCTGCTTTCGGCTTGAACTTTGGCCCTATGTACAAGGAAGAAAAGCGGGCCAGAGAGACCGGAAAGCTGCTGGACGACGGGGTTCAGCCCTTGGTTCCAGAGGTGAAAAATGAGCTGCCCGCAGATTATAAGCTTACTATGTGGAACTTTATTATCCCTATTGTTTGCCTGTTTGGTTCTCTCTTTGCCACCATTTTCTGGTCCGGCGATCTGGTTAACAACGGGTTGGTGGGATGCTTCCGCAGTGCCAACATTACACTTGCTATTTGCATCGCCTTTATGGGTGGCGCGATGGGTGCGGGCATCATGGGTGTAAGCACCAAGCTCTTCAGCGTGACCAAGGCGTTCGATACCTTTGTCAACGGTATGGCCGAACTGATCTCGGTTCCCTTTATTCTGGTGTGCGCATGGTCCTTGGGCTCTATCGTCAAGGGTATGGGGACCAGCGAGTTTCTGATCCATATTGTGGAGCAGTACCTGACTCCCGGCATGGTTCCGGCTTTGGTATTCCTGTTTGGCGCACTCATTTCGTTTTCGACCGGTTCCTCTTGGGGCGTGTGGTCTATTATGATGCCCATTGCTTTCCCAATGGCCATCGCCTTTGATATTTCCATTCCGTTTGTTGTTGGCGCCGTGATTGGCGGTGGCCTGTTCGGCGACCAGTGCTCCCCTATCTCCGATACGACTGTGCTCTCTTCTACCGGTGCTTCCTGCAACCATATCGTCCATGTTATGACGCAGCTGCCCTACGGAATTACGGTTGGTATTTCGGCTTTCGTGGGATTCCTTTTTGGCGGACTGACCGGACAGTATGTCTTGAGTATTGCGGTTACTGCTGCTATTCTGACAGTGAGCCTGATTACTCTGACTCAGCTTACCAAACGGCGTTACCCTGAGAAGGTACACTAACTGCTTTGCCGTTGGAATAGGAGACATTTATGAAAAAGATTGATACCATTGTGGTGGCCCCGCATTTCTATACGATGGAGGGAGCCGGCGTGGGCTATCATAGTGATGCCGCTATGGCTGTAGACGGAGGCAAAATCTTGAAGGTGGGCAACCGGGCTGAGATTTTAGCGGAGTATACAGCTGAGGAAATGATCACCTTGGATCATCATATGGTGCTGCCTGGTTTTATCGACGGCCATATGCATACTGCATGCAATATTATGCGCGGATTGGCCCAAGACACCAACAGTTGGATGATGTTCGGCCTCCAGCCCTTTGACAACGCGGTTAATGACGAGGAACGGGATGTGGGCAGCCGAGTGGCCATTCTGGAGGCCGTCCGGGCAGGCACTACCACACTGGGCGACTATGAATCCAAAATGGAAAATGTGTGTGCTTTCATCGATAAGGTGGGCGCCCGAGGGAATATTGCACAGACGATTCGAGCGGCTAAACGACGGGTTTATCAACCGGGCGAACTCTATGAGTTTGATGATGCCATGGGAGAGGAGAGCCTGAATCGAAACATTGATCTGTATAATAAATGGAACAACAAGGCAGGGGGACGGATTAAGATCCTGTTTGGCCCGCAAGGCGCTGACTTTGTCAGCCCGGAGATGCTGTTGCGTATCCAAAAGGCGGTCAAGGAGCGGGGTACCAAAATCCATATGCATGTGCAGCAAGGAGATCGAGAGACCTATCAGATCGTCCAGCGCTATGGCAAGCGTCCTACAGCTTTTCTGGATGAGTTGGGCTATCTGGATGAATCTCTTATTGCAGTCCATCTTACTGACTGTACAGATGAGGAAGCTGCCCTTATTGCCAAACGAGGTGCCTCAATGATCGTTAATCCGGGTTCGATCGGCATCATTGATGGCATTGTCTGCCCAAGTGTTGTTTTCCAGCAGGCGGGCGGTGTGGTGGCCTTGGGTTCCGATCAGGCTCCGGGCAACAACTGCCATAACATCATCAATGAGATGAAAAATGTTTGCCTCTTCAACAAGATCAAGTATCAGAATCCGGAAGTTATGCCCGCCTGGAAAGCCCTGCGTATGGCCACCATTGAGGGTGCCAAAGCGATTGGCTTGGGCGATACCGTAGGCTCTCTTGAGCCTGGAAAATGCGCGGACTATATTGCTATAGATCTCAGTTGTCCCTCCATGTTGCCGGTGTACACCTACCCAATGCGCAACATGGTACCTAATCTGGTTTACAGTGCCAGGGGATCCGAGGTTTCGCTGGTTGCAGTGGACGGCAAGGTCATAATGCGAGACGGCGCGTTTACCAATGTAGATGAAAAAGAGTACTTAAATGAGATATCTAAGTACCCAGATGACATCGGTCGGCGTGCAGCAGATGAGTTCTTCTCCATTGATGGGACCAATGCTCATTTTATGCGTGAGGATAAGCTGTAAGCGCCTGTTTTGGGGCCTGAGGAAAATCTCCTCAGGCCCTCCCTTTTTATCAAGGTGGAAAGCTGTATGGCGGTCGGATATTGCGCGGTTGAATGGTTCGTCTCCAGCCATACAATTATGAGCGCTTTGTTCAGGCGGACCACTTGGAGTTTTCTTTCGGTGGCGGGGAAGCTAACGTAGCTGTTTCGCTGGCTAACTACGGCCTTGACGCCGTCTACGTCACCAAACTGCCCGCGCATGCCATCGGACAGGCTGCGGTCAACTCTCTGCGCCGCTACGGCGTGGATACCTCTATGAGCGTGCGTGGAGGCGACCGTATCGGTATCTACTATAATGAGAAAGGCGCGTCTCAGCGCGGTTCCGTTTGCATTTATGACCGGGCGCATTCTGCCATTCAGGAGTCCACTCCCTCCGACTTCGACTGGGATGTGATTTTTAAAGGCGCGGACTGGTTCCACTTTACCGGCATCACGCCTGCGCTCGGCCCCAACATGGTGGATGCCTGCCGTGACGCCTGCAAGGCAGCGAAGGCACACGGGGTCAGGATTAGCTGCGATCTCAACTACCGCGGCAAGCTGTGGAGCCGTCAGCAGGCACGGGAGGCCATGACTGATCTGTGTCAGTACGTGGACGTATGCATTTCCAACGAGGAGGATGCCAAGGATGTGTTCGGCATTGAGGCGGAGGCGACCGATATCTATGCCGGCGAGATCAACCGCGAGGGCTACAAGTCCGTTGCAAGACAGCTTGCTGATTGGTTTGGCTTTGAAAAGGTCGCTATCACGCTGCGCGAGTCCCGCTCGGCGTCCGACAACGGTTGGAGCGCCACGCTGTTTGACGCTGTCGGCGATGAATACCATTTCTCCAAAAAATATGACTTGCATATCGTTGACCGCGTGGGTGGCGGCGACAGCTTCGGCGGCGGTCTGATTTACGCCCTGCCCGCCGGTAAGGGCAATCAGCGGGCTATGGAATTTGCCGTGGCGGCCTCCGCGCTCAAGCATACCGTCGAGGGCGATTATAACATGGTTACAGCGGCCGAGGTGGAAAAGTTGGCCGACGGCGATGGTTCCGGCCGCATCCAGCGCTGAATTGATTTTTAAAATATTCCCTGAATTTATAAAGTGTCATTGTAAGCTGCTGATCACTTCAAGATAGGGACTCTTGCGATTCTTCACCTTTCTTTCCTGAATACGGCATTATTCGTTGGTGAAAGGGACTGATACCCTGCCAAAGCGACGAACAATGCCAAGGGAGCGCAATGTTGGCAGACGAATAATAAGACCACGCAGCCCAGCGGGGCCGCGGTGCCAGAGGAAGCGGACGCACGCCAGAGGCGTGCATTCGCTTCCTCTGGCTTTTCTTTGCCCAAATGTGAGAGAGAAGTGAGATGCGCCAGGTAGCAGCAAGAGTGAAGCACCCATGCTTCGGCGTTCGAGTCGCATCAGTTCATAAAATCAACCGACTGCATCTCGAAAATGTCGCCTGTCGCGGGGAAAAACTGCTTTTTGAAAAAACTGTTTTTAAAACTTTTTGCGGCGAAAAAGATGATAAATATGTGAAAACACCGCGCAAAAGCGCGGTGTTTTCTGTGCTGCATCTTTCATCAACACATTTTGGTATGCCCGACTGGATTCGAACCAGCGGCCTTCAGAGTCGGAGTCTGACGCTCTATCCAACTGAGCTACGGGCACATATTGAATTGGGACGCAGGGGTTAACAAAGTAAGTATAGCAACTTTTTCCACTTCTGTAAAGCTAAAATTTTCGTCAAAGATCGTTAAAAAAATTGACAACTTCTTTCTTCGCTCGTATAATTGCAGTATTCCATAGCAAAGGACCGTTCCTATGAAAAAACGAAAAATTTCCGACGCTGTCATCCGGCGTCTTCCCCGCTACTACCGCTATCTTGACGATCTGCATTCAAAGGGCATTGTGCGCATCTCCTCAAGCCTGCTCGGCGAGCGCATGGGCATCACCGCCTCGCAGATTCGTCAGGACTTGAGCTGCTTCGGCGAATTTGGCCAGCAGGGCTACGGCTACAACATTCTCGAACTGCGCACAGAGATCGGCCACATCCTCGGTGTGGACGAAGGCCACCGCCTTGTCGTCGTCGGCGCCGGTCACCTGGGTCATGCGTTGCTGCGCAACTTTGACTTTGCGCAGGCCGGTTTTCTGCTCGACACCGCGTTCGATGTTTCGCCCGCGCTCATCGGCACACGCGTAAACAACGTGCTCATCCGTTCGTTTGATGAGCTGGGCGACTATTTCGCCGTCTGCCACCCCGATGTCGCTGTGCTGACAGTGCCGAAAACCATCGCGCAGGAGGTTGCCGAGCAGCTCATCTCGCTTGGCGTGCGCGGCATCTGGAACTTTACCAACACGGAGTTGAACGTCGGCAGCGAGGTCTTTACCGAAGACGTTCACTTTGCCGACAGCTTGCTTACGCTGAGCTATCGGATCTCTGAAACCTCTGCTGAGGCGGAGGAGGAAGGAGGCTCATCGTGAAACGCCCCATCGCGCTGCTCGCATCTCTCCTCGCGGTAACGGTGCTTGCCACCGCAGCCGCAGCTGCGGGCGGAGACAGCAGCGACCCGCTGATCTCGCTCAATTATCTGCAAACGGTCTTTACTGCCAAGGCAAATTCATCTATCGACGCTTCCCTTGATAAAACCGGGCAGACGGCCTACACGCAGGCGGAAACCGTACTCCGCTCGACCGTCGCCGCAGCGGAGGCCAATGTCGGCGCGCAGCGCGCCGACGTCTTTACCGAGGCGCGCCTCAAGCAGGGCGACATGCTCTCCGGTCCCACCGGGCTTCAGGTCATCGTGTTTGCGGGCAATGTGAACGTCCAATTCTCCTCCGGTGCGGTCATTGATGTGACGACCGGCAGTGAGGTGAGCAGCGGCGTTTCGCTTGCTGAGAACCACCGCTACCTCGTCGCTGAGGACACGACCGCTCTCTTCGCCGTCACCGGAAAAACTGCGGTGTTGAGCTATTGCGGCCTCTACTCCCTCTCCCCCGCCCCGTCTGTCGACTATCCGGCCATGGCGGCCGCGCTTAAAACGATCTCCCTCTTCCGCGGCTCGGACACCGGCTACGGTGAGGGCTTTGACCTTGAAAAAGCGCCCACGCGCATGGAAGCGCTCATCATGCTCATTCGCCTGCTCGGTGAGGAAAGCGAGGCGCTCACCTGCACTGCTTATCAGCCTTTTGCCGATGTGCCCGACTGGGCGGAGCCCTATGCCGCCTACGCCTACGCAAAGGGTTACACCAACGGCGTTGAGCCGACGACGTTCGGCACAACAATGAGCGCTTCGGCAGAGATGTACACGGAATTTCTGCTGCGCGCACTGCGTTACAGTTCCACCGCACAGACCGACATCTCCAACGCGCCCGAGCGCGCGTATTTTGCCGGTGTCCTGACTTCCAGCGAGGTGAGTGCGCTGCGCGCATCTGCCTTTTTGCGCGCCGATGTGGTCTATCTCTCCTATTACGCGCTCGAAACGAACGTAAACGGCGGCGGCACATTGAGCGATGTGCTCATCGCCCGCGGCGTTTTCTCTGATGCGGCCTACCGCGCTTCCCGCGCAATGGTCACCTCCGCGCGCATCGGCTGACACCTTTTTCTTTCCCCTCCATACTATGGAATGAGACCACCGCGCCGGTGGTTTCAATCTTCATAGGGGGTTCGTTTTATGTGCAACAATAACTGTGGTTTCGGCGGCGGCTGCTGCCTGTGGATCCTGATCCTCATCATCCTGATCTTTGCCTGCGGCGGCTGCGGCAATGGCTGCGGCAACAGCTGCGGCTGCAACAATAACTGCGGCTGCAACACCGGCTGCGGCTGCTGAACACTTGCATAAAAGAGGGCTGCTTCAAGCAGCCCTCTTTTTGTTGCAGGATAAGGGGAGAGGATCATTTCCTCAAAAAGCGATCACACCAAGGTGCTCAAGCAGGATCTTCAGCCCGATCAAAACCAGAATAACGCCGCCGGTCAGCTCAGCGCGGCTCTTGTAGCGCGCACCGAACACATTGCCGACATATACGCCCGCAAGCGAGATAACAAACGTCGTGCAGCCGATGATCACAATGGCAGGCACGATATTTACCTGCAAAAAGGCAAACGTCACGCCGACCGCCAGTGCATCGATGCTCGTTGCAACGGCAAGGATAAAAAGCTCTTTGAAGTTGATGCCCGTATAGGGCTTTTCCTCCTCCGCCTCTTCGCGGCTCTCGCGGATCATGTTTAAGCCGATAAACGCCAGCAGAACAAAGGCGATCCAATGGTCAAAGCGCTCGATATAGCCTGAAAAGCGGCTGCCGAGTGCATAGCCGAGCAGCGGCATCAGCGCCTGAAAGCCGCCGAAAAAGAGCGCAATGCAGAGCGTATATTTCTTGTCGATCTTCTGCATGGAGAGTCCCTTGCAGATCGACACGGCAAAGGCGTCCATCGACAGGCCGATGCCGATGAGAAACAGTTCAAAAAAAGTCATCGTGGGATCCTCCGGACAACAAAAAATCAGGCGTGCCGCCGCGCCCGAACATAGGGAAAATGCGTTTATAACCTACCACATCCTTCCACCGCCGTCAAGCGCAGACGCGAGCGATGTGATATTTTTATTGTATTCATCACTTTTTTTGAAGTATTTGATAAAAATGAAAAATAATTACCGAAAGGCCGCTTGCCAAGTCCACGCTGCTGTGCTAAACTGAATAATAACTTTAAGAAAGGATCCTCACACCGCCATGGAATTTTTATCGAACAAGCCTCTTCTCATCACCGACACCATCCTGCGCGATGCACACCAGTCGCAGGCTGCCACGCGCATGACGCTCGAGCAGATGCTCCCCGCCTGCGAAATTCTCGACTCGATCGGATATTACTCGCTTGAGTGCTGGGGCGGCGCCACGTTCGACGCCTGCCTGCGCTTTCTGGACGAGGATCCGTGGGAGCGGCTGCGTCAGCTGCGCGCCCACCTGCCGCACACCAAGCTGCAAATGCTCTTCCGCGGCCAGAACATTTTAGGCTACAAGCACTATGCCGACGACGTGGTGGACGAGTTCTGCGCCAAGTCCATCGAAAACGGCATCGACATCATTCGTATTTTCGACGCGCTCAACGACGTGCGCAACCTGGAGCAGGCCATCAAGTCCACGAAGAAATACGGCGGACAGGTCGAGGCAACGCTCTCCTACACCATTTCTCCCATTCACAACGAGGACTACTTCGTCAAGCTTGCCCGCGAGCTTGAGCAGATGGGCGCCGATGTGCTGTGCATCAAGGACATGGCCAATCTCCTACTGCCGATGGACGCTTACTCTCTTGTCAAGCGCCTGAAGGAAACGGTCAACATGCCCATTCATCTGCACACGCACAACACGAGCGGCACGGGCGACATGGTCTATCTGATGGCTGCGATGGCAGGTGTCGACATCGTTGACACTGCGCTCTCCCCGCTCGCCAACGGCACCTCCCAGCCCGCAACGGAATCTCTTGTCGCTACGCTCAAGGGCACGGTGCGCGACACGGGGCTTGACCTCGACAAGATGAGCGAGGCCGCCATTCACTTCCGCAAGGTGGCCGAGCAGCTCAAGGCAAGCGGCGCGCTCGACCCGAAGGTGCTGAATGTCGACACGAACACGCTTTTGTATCAGGTGCCCGGCGGCATGCTCTCGAACCTCATCTCCCAGCTCAAGCAGGCGGGCAAGGAGGACAAGTATTACGATGTGCTCGCCGAGATCCCGCGCGTGCGCGAGGACTTCGGTTATCCCCCGCTGGTCACGCCCTCGAGTCAGATCGTCGGTACGCAGGCCGTGCTGAACATCATCACCGGCGAGCGCTACAAGATGGTACCCAAGGAATCCAAGGCCATGCTGCGCGGCGAATATGGCAAGCTGCCCGGCACCGTTAATGAAGATGTCCGCGCCAAGGCCGGCATCAAGCCCGAGGAGGTCATCACCTGCCGTCCCGCCGACCTTCTGGAGCCGGAGCTTCCCAAGTACCGCGAGGAATTCAAGGATCTTGCCAGGAGCGAAGAGGACGTTCTTTCGCTCGCGCTGTTTCCGCAGGTTGCCCCCGCGTTCATCAACAGGCGCAATCTGCGCACGCCTAAGGAGCACCGCACGATGGCTCCGATCGCACATTCTGTAAAGCATGAGCGTGCCGTCGCACCGTTCAGCCGCAAGTAAAAGATATCGCAAAAGTGCCTCTCCAAAGGAGAGGCGCTTTTCTTATTCTGTTATTACAAGCTGCATCTGAATATGCGGGATCCCATCCTCCAGAAATTCCTCCGACGTTTGGCGGAAACCGAAGTTTTCATACAGCTTGCGCGCATAGGTCTGCGCTTCAATGGTGATCGTATCGGCGTGCAGCCGTTCCTTCGCCGTATCAATGGCTGCGGCAACGATTCTGCTGCCAAGACCGCAGCGGCGCTTCACAGCGAGTACACGGCCGATGGCCACTTCGGGAAAGGCCGCGCCGCACGGCAGCACGCGCGCATAGGCCTGTATGCCGTCCCCATCACGCAGCCAGACGTGATAGGCCGTCTTGTCCGCGTCGTCTACCTCCTGATAGTAGCATTTCTGCTCCACAACAAAGACCGACACGCGCAGCTTATAGATCTCAAACAGTTCCTGCGCGCTGAGCTCGGAAAAGTGCTTGACGAATAGTTCCATTTGCCCGCCCTTCATCGGATAAAATTCGTGGAGACGCGCGGCTCTTTCTCAGGAAGGCCGAACTGCTCTTTTCCCAGCGCGATGCTCTGCATCAAAAAAATCATGTTGCGAGCGAGCGCACGCATGGTCTGCTTTCCTTCTTCGTCGGCCTCTGCCTCGCCCGGTGTGCAGCCGTGGATGCTGTTCCAATACTGGCTGGGCGCGATCGGCATGCCGGAGATAGCGAAGTACTTGTTGAGCTCGTCAAACGTTGCCGAGCAGCCGCCGCGGCGCGCGCAGGCGATACTCGCGCCGACCTTCATCGTCTTGTCGAACGACGAACTGTAAAAAAGGCGGTCAAGGCAGGCGATGAGCGTCGCATTCGCGGAGGCGTAATAAACAGGGCTTGCCACAACAAGGCCGTCCGCCGCTTCAAATTTGGGGGAAACGTCATTGACCACATCATCAAAGACGCATTTACCCGTTTTCTTGCAGCCGTTGCAGGCAGCGCAGCCGCGCACCGCTTTGTCGCCGACGAGCACCGTTTCGACCGCCACACCGTTTTCCATGAACACCTTCTCCATTTCTCGCAGCGCGACCGCCGTGTTGCCGTTTGCATGCGGGCTGCCGTTGAGCATCAGCACCTTCAAGTTCTTCATTGCGATTTCCTCCTGTCTTTTGTTTATATTTTTGAGTATAGCACAACGTCTCTCTTTTGCCAATCATCAGGATCAGCAGGAATTTTCCCGCAGGATTATTCTCAATTAGAATCAAAAGGCTGCAGAGAACAAAAAAAGAAGTCACTCGCATGAGTGACTTCTTTCGTGTTGGCGCTACCTATCTTCCCGGGCCGTCTCCAGCCAAGTATTGTGGGCAGAAGCGAGCTTAACTTCCGTGTTCGGGATGGGAA
>ERZ773147.1150-NODE-1150-length-28631-cov-3.985232_pt1 | contig 28631 bp, 23 predicted proteins | sample MGYA00580851_ERZ773147 | MGnify/ENA primary metagenome ERZ773147 (study PRJEB29015, sample SAMEA2737818) | human gut metagenome | biome: human gut; feature: human-associated habitat; material: faeces | place: China | collected 2012 ... | reverse complement strand
CCCGCCGCTGCGGAGCCGCGCTGACCGCGAAGCGCTCGTCGCGGGCATTCAGGACGGCACGATCGAGGTCATCGCCACGGACCATGCCCCCCACACCGCCGCCGAGAAGGCGCGCGGACTGGCCGGGAGCGCCATGGGCATCGTGGGGCTGGAGACCGCTTTTCCGCTGCTTTATAAATACCTGGTGCTGGAGGGGGTGATCACGCTCGAAAAGCTCGTCGCCCTGATGTCGGCGAATCCCCGCCGGATTTTCGCGCTCGAAGGAGGCGTGGAGGAGGGCGATGCCGCCGATTTTACGGTGCTGGACCTCGGGGCGGAGTATGCCGTGGACCCCGGGACGTTCCTTTCGAAGGGGCGGGCCACGCCCTTCGCCGGATGGAAGGTGCAGGGCCGCGCCGTGCTGACGGTGGTGGGCGGCAAAGAGGTTTATGACGATAACTACGAATCAAACAGATAAGGATGAAAGCTTTTACGAAAAAAATTGTCTTGGAGAACGGCCGCGAGTTCTACGGATACGGTTTCGGCGCCGACCGCGAGGCCATCAACGAGATCGTCTTCAATACCTCGATGGTGGGGTATCAGGAGATCATGTCCGATCCGTCGTATACGGATCAGATGGTCGTGATGACCTACCCGCTGATCGGCAACTACGGTATGGCCGACGAGGATTACGAGACCAAAACGCCGACCATCGGCGGCATGATCGTGCGTGAGTACAACGACTCGCCGTCGAACTTCCGCTATACGAAGACGCTGAACGAGGTCTTCGAGGAGCACGACATTCCGGCCATCTGGGGCGTGGACACCCGCGCCCTGACGCGCATCATCCGCGACGAGGGGACCCAGAAGGTGCTCATCACCGACGTGGCGACGCCGCGCGACGAGGCCCTGCGCAAACTCGGCGAATACGTCATGCCGCGCGACATGGTTTCGCGTGTGAGCTGCAAGAAGCGCTGGATGTCGCGAGTCCCCAACCACAAGTACGACGTCGTGGCCGTCGACTGCGGCATCAAGTACAACATCATCCGTCTGCTGAACCGCGTGGGGTGCAACGTGACCGTCATGCCCTACAACTCCACCGTGGAGGAGATCATGGCCTTCCATCCCGACGGGCTTGTGCTTTCGAACGGCCCCGGCAATCCCGAGGACGTGACGCCGGTGATCGAACTGGTGAAGCAGCTCCGCGGCAGGCTGCCCATCTTCGGAATCTGCATGGGCCACCAGCTGATTTCGCTGGCCTACGGCGCCCGGACCTTCAAGATGAAGTTCGGCCACCGCGGCGCCAACCACCCGGTGAAGAATCTCGTGACGGGGAAACTCGAAATCACGAGCCAGAACCACAGCTACGCCGTGGATGTCGATTCGCTCGCCGGCACGGGGCTTACGCTGACGCACGTCAACCTGCTCGACGGCACGGCCGAGGGCGTGGAGTGCGCCGCCGACCGGGTTTTCTCGATGCAGTACCACCCCGAGAGCGCTTCGGGTCCGCAGGACAGCGCCTATTTGTTCAAGAAGTTCACAAAAATAATGGAGGAGCACAAAAATGCCTAGGAGAAAAGATATCAAGAAGGTTCTGGTCATCGGTTCGGGTCCCATCGTCATCGGACAGGCCGCCGAGTTCGACTATGCGGGTACGCAGGCGTGCCTCGCGCTCAAGGAGGAGGGTTACGAGGTGATCCTCGCCAACTCGAACCCCGCTACCATTATGACCGACACGCACATTGCGGACAAAGTCTACATGGAGCCGCTGACGCTGGAATACGTCGCTAAGATCATCCGCTTCGAGCGTCCCGACGCCATCGTCCCGGGGCTGGGCGGACAGACGGGTCTGAATCTCGCCGTGCAGCTGGCCAAGAAGGGCATTCTGAAAGAGTGCCAGGTCGAAATTCTGGGCACGTCGTTCGAGTCGATCGAGCGCGCCGAGGACCGCGAGCTGTTCAAGGAGCTGTGCGAGTCGCTGGGCGAGCCGGTGCTTCCTTCGCACATCGCCATGTCGATCGAGGAGGCTGTGGCGGTGGCCGAGGAGATCGGCTATCCGGTGGTGCTGCGCCCTGCCTTCACGCTGGGCGGCACGGGCGGCGGTTTCGCCGACGACGAGACCGAACTGCGCGAGATGATGCGCAACGCCCTTTCGCTCTCGCCCGTGCACCAGGTGCTCGTCGAGAAGAGCATCAAGGGCTATAAGGAGATCGAGTACGAGGTGATGCGCGACCGCAACGACAACGTCGTGGTCGTCTGCCCGATCGAGAACGTCGACCCGGTCGGCGTGCACACCGGTGACTCCATCACCGTGGCCCCCTGCTTCACCCTGACCGATCGCGAATACCAGAAGCTGCGTGACATCGGCATCGCCATCATCCGCGGCGTGGGCGTCGACACGGGCGGCTGCAACATCCAGTTCGCCGTGCACCCCGACACCGGCCGCATCATCGTCATCGAGATGAACCCGCGCGTGAGCCGTTCCTCCGCCCTGGCATCCAAGGCCACCGGCTTCCCGATCGCCAAGATCGCCACCAAGCTGGCGCTCGGCTACACCCTCGACGAGATCCGCAACGACATCACCCAGTCCACGCCGGCCTCCTTCGAGCCGACCATCGACTACGTGGTCACCAAGGTGCCGCGCTTCGCGTTCGAAAAGTTCCCCGGCGCCGACCCGCGTCTGACCACGTCGATGAAGTCCGTCGGCGAGGCCATGGCACTCGGCGGCAACTTCCAGGAGTCGCTGGGCAAGGCCATGCGCTCCATCGACAAGCGCCACATGGGCTTCAGCTGGGATGGTGACAAGCCTGACGAAGCCGAGGTCGCCGAACTGCTCAAGGCCATCACCGTGCCGACCGAGCACCGCTATCTGCAGATTCAGCGCGCTCTGTGGGGCGGCGCCACCGAACGGCAGATCTTCGACGCCACCAAGATCGACCCGTGGTTCGTCAAGCAGCTGGCCCTCATCAACCAGACCGCGATGGAAGTGCGCGACGCCGAGAAACTCACCGCCAAGCTGCTGAAGAAGGCGAAGCTCGCCGGCCTGTCCGACCTGCAAATCGCCCACCTGCGCAATCTCGGTGACGAGGGCGAGAACACGATTCGCGAGCTGCGCTGGACCTACGGCCTGCGCCCGGTCTACAAGACCGTCGACACCTGCGCCGCCGAGTTCGACGCGGTCACGCCGTACTACTACTCCTGCTACGCCGACGAGACCGAGCTGCGCAAGCGCGACCGCGAGGCCGTCATCATCCTCGGCTCCGGCCCGAACCGCATCGGTCAGGGCATCGAGTTCGACTACACCTGCGTGCACGCGGTGCAGGAGCTCGGCAAGGACTATGACACGATCATGGTCAACTGCAACCCCGAGACCGTCTCCACCGACTACGACATGTCGAACCGGCTGTACTTCGAGCCGCTCACCTTCGAGGACGTGCTGGAGATCTATGAGGCCGAGAAGAAGATGGGCCCGGTCAAGGGCGTCATCGTCCAGCTCGGCGGCCAGACGCCGCTGTCGCTGGCCGCGCGACTCAAGGCCGCCGGCGTGCCGATCCTGGGCACCACCCCGGAGTCCATCGACCTGGCCGAGAACCGCGAGCTGTTCGGTGAGGTGCTGCGCCGCGAGCACATGAACGCGCCGCGCTACGGCACCGCGTTGTCGCTCGAAGAGGCCTGCGAGGCCGCCCACAACATCGGCTATCCGGTGCTCGTGCGCCCCAGTTACGTCCTCGGCGGACGCGGCATGGAAATCGTCTACGACGACGCCCAGTTGACCAAGTACGTCAACCGTGCGCTCGACGAGGCCAAGGCCGACACGGTCGTGTCCGGACGCCTGCCCTCCCCGCTGCTCATCGACAAGTTCCTGCAGGACGCCATCGAAATCGACGTGGATGCCCTGTTCGACGGCGAAGAGCTGTACATCGGCGGCATCATGGAGCACATCGAAGAGGCCGGCGTGCACTCCGGCGACGCCGCATGCACGCTGCCGCCGAGCACGCTGTCCGACGACCAGATCCGTCGCCTTCGCGAAGGCACCTACGCCATCTCCAAGGGCTGCGGTGTCAAGGGCCTGATCAACGTGCAGTACGCCTTCATGGCCAACACGCTGTACGTCATCGAAGCCAACCCGCGTGCCTCCCGCACCGTGCCGTTCGCATCCAAGGCTACCGGCGTGGCCCTGGCCAAGGCGGCCGCCCGCATCATGGCGGGGGAGACCATCGCCGATCAGCGGGCCAACGGCCTGCTGCTGCCCAAGGGCGACGGCGGTGACATCCACCGTGGCCAGCAGGTCGCCATCAAGGAGTCCGTGCTGCCGTTCAAGCGCTTCCGCACGCCCGTCGGCAAGACCGTCGACATCCTGCTCGGACCCGAGATGCGCTCCACCGGCGAGGTCATGGGCTTCGACCGTGACTTCCCGCACGCCTTCGCCAAGAGCCAGCTCGCCGCATACGACGGCGGACTGCCCACCAGCGGCAACGTCTTCATCTCCGTCAACGACACCGACAAGCGGCAGCTGCCGCTGATGGCCGTCCGTCTGGTCGAGCTCGGATTTTCCATCTGGGCCACGGAGGGCACCGCGTCCGTGCTGCGCCGTTACGGCATCGACTCGAAGATCGTCGACAAGATCAGCACCCGCGTCGACTCTGACCCGGATGCGGCCGTCAAGGTCGAGCACGCCGTCGGTGGCATCGGAAAGAACGTGGTCGATCTCATCGAAGAAGGCAAGATCGACATGATCCTCAACACGCCGAATTCCCGGGGATCGCGTTCCGACGGATATTCCATCCGCGCTGCGGCCATCGCGGCCGACCTGCCCCAGTTCACCACCATGACCGAGTTCTCCGCCGTGCTGATGGCCATCGAAGCCGTCAAGCACAACGATTACCAGATCATGAGCATCCAGGAGCACGCCAAGCAGCTGTTCGAGTTGGAGAGCCAGGAATAAGTTAGGCCAGGAGCAATCATGACACACGCCAGCAGTGAGGAAGAAATCAAGGCCATGCGGTCGGATTTCGGACTGCGCCTCAGCAGTTCGATGGCCAAGTACGGCCCCTTGTGCGTCGGCATCGACCCGCACAGGAAAAACCTCACTGACTGGGGGTATAACGTCGACGCGGAAGGCGCGGAGCTGTTCTCCATGCGCATGCTTCAGGCCATGCGAGACCGCGCCGCCGCTGTCAAATTCCAGGAGCCCATGTTCGAGCGCTACGGGTCCAAGGGATTCGCGGCGCTCGAACGAGTGCTCTACGCCGCTCGTCAAATGGGCATCATCACCATCGTGGACTGCCTCCATGGAGGCCTGTCCACCACCATCTCCGCCATCGCGGACGCATACTTCAAGCCGGGCGCCCCTCTGCTGGCCGACGCCATCACCCTGCTGCCGTACTATGGCGCACGCTCGCTGCGGGGCCTCACCAATGAGGCCCTCAACAACGGTCGCGGCGTCTTCATCGCCTCCCTGACCTCCAATCAGGAAGGCGCCAGCATGCAGACGGCCATCCGCCAGAGCGGCGACTTCAAGGGCAAAACCGTGGCGTTCGGCATCGCCAGCACTGCCCAGAAGTTCAATGACGACATCGACGGTATGGGCTCGGTCGGGCTCATCATCGGCGCCACCATAGGCCAGTGGATCGCCGACAGCGGTGTCGACCCGGCGAAATTCACCGGTCCCATCCTTTCCCCGGGCTACGGCTGGCAGGGCGCCGAGGCCAAGGACCTCAAAACCGTCTTCAAAGGCACCAAGGGCAACGTTCTGGTGACCGTATCCCGTTTCATCGCCGCCCATGGGCCCGATATTTCCGCGCTTGCCCAAGCCACCGAGGCCATCGCCATCGACGTCCGGCAGGCGCTCTACGAAGCCATGAAAGAAGGCGAGGACAAGGAGAAAGACGGTATGGGAACCATTACCGCATCACTGCAGCAGACCCCGGCCGAGCCGGCGGCCACTCCCGACGATGATGGCACACCTCGCAAGCGCCTCGTCGTCCTCACCGGCCCCGCCGGTGTGGGCAAGGGAACCGTCGAGAACATCCTGCGCAAGAACCATCCCGGCGTCTGGGTCTCCGTGTCCGCCACCACCCGCAAGCCGCGGCCCGGCGAGGTCAATGGTGTCAACTACTGGTTCCTCGACGACCAGCAGTTCACCGACAAGGAAGAGGCCGGCGATTTTCTCGAAACCGCTACGGTCCACGGCCTGGCCCGCTACGGCACGCCCCTCAAGCCCGTTCAGGAACACCTCGCCGAAGGCGTCCCCACCATTCTTGAGATCGACCTGCAAGGTGCCCGACGCGTCAAGCAGCGTGCCAAGGAGCTCGGTCTCGAAGTCGTCTATGTGTTCATCGCCCCGCCCAGCTTCGACGAGCTCGTTCGCCGGCTCAAGGGACGCGGCACCGAAACTCCCGAGGAAGTCGCCAAGCGTCTGGAAACCGCTCATGTCGAACTCTCCGCCGAAAACGAATTTGACGTCACCATCGTCAATGATGATGTCGATAAGGCGGCGGAGGACCTGTGGCGGGTCATCGCCTCCGAATACGGCATCACGGAGTGACCGCCGAGCGGCACATCTGACTGCCGGACCGTTGCCGTTGGTTGTTGCCGCTGTTTTATGCGCCCCTTATCCAGCCAGAGTCCCATCCGCATGCCCTGCGATGGGACTTTTTCGATATACGCATCATCTTCCATCCGTCCACAGTTCCATTTATGTCGTCTGATGTGGGACCATGACCGGGTTGGGAATGGCGGACTTGTCGAAGTGCCGTGGTCGTGGACTGGCAGCCAGGCGTCTAGCGGGTGCGCAGACGGTAGGCTTTCCAGATATCGCTGAGTTTTTCGCCGTTCGACGTACGCTTCCACACATCCAATCCGGCGCTGCGACCGCCTGCCGCGCGTGCCGCGGCCGTGGGCGACGCATATTCCGAGCCGTCCTCAAGACGGAAGCGTCCCTCCTGGGTCACGGTCACCAGCCAACGTTCGCCCTTGCGCGGTCGCTCCCATACCAAGGTCTCGCCGGGAATCAGCAGACCGGCGGCGACGACCTGCTTGATGGTGACACGCTGTGAACCGCGCGTCTGCCGGGAGCCTGCGTCGCCGGAAAGCTGCTCCGGGGGGTTTGCTCGTCAGATCGGCATGGCTCTCGTCATAACGGATGTCCCAGTATTCGGCAAGCAGGCGAATCGTCTCCTTCTGCCGGTATTCCAGCATCGCCGGCGTGCATTCGTTGAAGTCGGCAATCTGCTTGGTCAGCGGGAAACGGCAGGAGTCTGCACGCAGCAGCACGCGGTCGCGACGGCGCCCGTACTCCGTGAGCCGGTCGATCTGCCCCTCCTTGCCTTGCATCAGCACCATATTGCCCAGACGATACATCCAATAGTCATGCAGGTCCGCCGTCCAGGAAGAGAACGACGCCGCCGACGCGATATCCAGAGGCATGATCGGTACGACCGCCAGCGCACGCGGGCGCGGAATGCGAGCCCCGGCACGCTGCTCGTTGGCCCGAACCAACAGCAGACGCACCAGATCAGGGTCTCCCTGCAACTCACCGTGCAGCCTGATCAGGGCACCTGCCCGGTCGGCGGCGCTGACGGACAGTCCGCGTACCAAGCGAACAGGGAATCCCTTATCCAGATCGCGGATCGCAGCTGCGGTGTGCCCACGACGGTCAATGGCACTCCGACGATTCAGCATATCGACACCGGCCACCTGTTCCAAAGCGCACAGAATCTCGCCCAAGCGCTGTCGGTCATGCGACCCCAACGGGTCGGCCGTCCTGCCGCCGTCCCGTGCCGAATGCGAACCACGTTGGGCGAAGAACGAGACCTCGGGGTCGCCGAGGTTCCTGAACGAATGCGTCAGCGCCCACATCGCCACGGCTTTCCACTCATGATGCCGATAGTCGTTCAGCGCCTCCAGCCTGCCTCGAACATCATCCGGCAGCACGGTATCCGACGGGCGCTCAAGAATGCGCCACGCCATGGCATACGGGGCGAGAACACCGTCGATGAACGCCTCAATGGAATGACCGGCGAGATACTGGTTCAGCACGTCGGAAAGGAAGTCCTCGATCAGTTTGCCCGTCGCGGGCTTGTGCGTGAGGATGAGATGCAGGTACCGGAAGAACTCCTCCACGCGGGCGGCGTCATCGCCCAGCGGATCCATGATGTCATCCCAACGGGAGGCGTACGCGTCCACCGCGGCGGCGGGCAGTCCTGACATCGCCCGGGCCTTGAACACATCCGATGGCGTCAGGGGGAGGCCGCGCATGTTCATGACGTCGAAAATACGATGCGCTCCATCAAGGTCATCGGTGGTGACGATGACCAAGGTCACCGAATTGACCAGATAGGATGCGAACCGGTGGCGTTCCTCCTCGTCAAGCTGTGCCAATGCATCGTATGCCTGCTTTGTGTTGGCGATGATGTTGCACTGCGCGTTCGAGGAGCAGTCCTCATCGTTCATGTCGAACAGCGCCTCCAGATTGCCTTCCTGAACGTATTCGCGGAAAAATGCGGCGTCGCGTTCACGGAGCGTCAGCCGGGGCTGCGAGGTGATGCCGCGCAGCTTGTCTCCGGGCTCGACGATCAGAGCGTCCAGCAGACGCATCCATTCCTCGTCATGTTCGAGGTCGCGCAGCGCGGCGATGATGATTGACAGCGAGACCAGACGCTGCTGGCCGTCGATGACCGAGAAGCTGGTGTCGCCTTCCCGCACGAGAATCAGAGAACCGAGGAAATACGGCGTCTCCGGTGATTTGCATGCCTCCTCAAGGTCGCTGATGAGCTGCAGGATGTTCTCCGGTTTCCAGATATAGGCGCGCTGGAAGGATGGGATGGACAACTGATAGTCCGGAGTGAACACCTTGCCCAGTGGTTTTTCCGTCGCGTTGATTGCCATGACGCCCCCTCATCGGTAGCTGCTGAGCATCAGCGTACCAGCGGGTCGGTATGGATGCGCTGGCGGCGACTTGCGTGACGGCGCCGTTACAGGTCCGCTCGTTCGACAAGCCGTGCCATCTGCACGCGCCCCATGTCGAGTTTGTCCGCGGCACTGGAGAGATGCGCTTTCGCGGTGCGTTCCGATATGAACATGCGTCCTGCGATCTCGGCGTTGGTGCAGCCTTCGGCGGCGAGCAGCACGGCTTCGCGCTCCCGGGAGGGCAGCGTGTCCAGCAGGGCCCGAGCCTCGTCACGCCTGGACTGGGGCCGCTGCATGCTCAGATCATTGATGAGCTGTCTCTGGCTGGCCGGATTGAACTGCGGGGTCCCCTCGCATATGCCGACTATGCGGTGGATGATGTCCTCCGGCGCGTCGGTCTTGGATACGAATCCCTCGGCGCCGGCCTCCACGGAGCGTTCCACCGTGTTGGACGGGTTCAAGGATGTGAGGATCAGCACGTGAGGAGGATTGCGAAGCGCGCGAAGACGACGGGTGGTCTCGATGCCGTCGATGCCGGGCATTGCCACATCCATGAGAACGACGTCCGGGTGCTCGCTGTCGGCGTTTCGCACGGCGGTGGCTCCGTCGGTTGATGTGGAGACGACAGAGACACGCCCCTGCGAGTAATCGCGGAGAATCATACTCATCGCCTGGCACACCAGCGGATCGTCGTCTATGACGCTCACGGTGATGACGTGCTGTTCGGAATCGTTCACGGCTTCATTCTATCGGCTTGACAGGCGATCCACGGCATTGCCACGTCGAGATGGAAGACATGGTGGTCGTCGTGCCCGTATCGGCATGTCCCGCCGGCCGTCTGCACCCGTGCCGTCAGGCCGGCAAGTCCGTTGCCGTCCGTTGCGGATGGGATCTCGCGCTCGTTCGGGGCGGAGAGACCGCGCTTCATGGGATTGCTGATGTGGATATGGATGCCGTTGTCGGGGTTCATCGTGACTTCCACAGACACCGGCTCACCCTCGGCGTGTCTGCGGGCATTGGTCAGCCCCTCTTGGATGGCTCGGTATGCGATTTTCCCTGTGCCCTCATCGAGGTCGGAGAGCTGCTGGATGTCTATCCAGGTGTTGATGCGCATGCCGGCGGAGCGCGCATCGTTGATCAGGGCGTCCAATGACGGGCGTGTCATTGACGTTTGCGGGGCGGGAGCGAGCTGCTGACGTGCCTGTTGGGGGTGACGGAGCATGCCGATGATGGAATGCGCCTCATCCAAGGCTCCTGCGGATTGCCGTCGAATCTCCTCGGATTTCTCCTCGATAAGCGAAGCCTGATTCCGCAATTCGGGGGTCAGCATCTGCCCCGTCTCATGTGGGTTCGTCGCATCGGCAAGCTGGATGAACGCCCGTGCCTCGCCCTGCAGGGCACTGGCGTTCAAGGCGATGAGGGACAAGGAATGAGCGAGCGTGTCGTGGGCTTCGGCTGCGATGGCGTCGGCCAGCTGCTGATCGGTGAGATTGCGATGCAGGCTCACCGCATAATCGCTGATGGCCTGGGTCTTGGTAGCGGCCTCGTCCAATTGCACTCGTGACCGGATATACAGTCCCGCCAGAATGGCGATGAGGACGGCTATCAGCTCCACCACAACGGCTGTGGCTATGATGGTCGGCCTCCCCTCAAGCATCGCGGCATGGCCCGAGGCGACATCCGAATCCGGCTTGATGAAGATGGCCGATTGCCACATCGAGGAGTTGAACGGGCGCAACGTGTCGCGCATCTGCCCCCAGACCCCGACCAGCGTCGCCGCGACGATGGCGCGGATGATGCGCTGCCTGCCGCGGCGTCTTGCGATCAGCGATGTGAGCGCCATCAGCATCAGCATCGGATCATAGGGAAAGATCAATATGACGGCGCAGCAGATCCAGAACACCGGTTCCGGGTGCTTGTCGCGTGCAAGCAGCAGGAACGGGAACGCGAAGGCCAGTAGGGAACTCGCGATGAACCAGACGTACATGGCGTTGACCGGATTATTGATGTACCGGGTGGCTGCGAATGAAGTCTGCACCAGGCACATGAACGCGGAAACGGTGATCATCACTGCGGTGCACCATACGCGCGTGCGCACGGCGACGGTGTCCTCGTCGGACGTCGTCGCCGGGAGCGGTCCTCCCGCGCGGGGGTGGGGCGAGAAATCATTCATGGCATCCACTCTACGGGGTCAGGTCTTTCCGCGCCATCGAACGCGGGTTCATTCTTATCTGCCCGAAAGGGCAATCGGAAATGAACGTTCGTCCACTGATGCAAACGTGCGAACTCCGATAGCGTGGATGGTGCATAACTCACCGAGATCAAGAAGGAGAATGCTATGTCGCACGGTATCAAGGGGGAGACGTCCGCACAGGGTACCCCCAAAGGAACCACGATCTGCGGTATCGTAGGCGTCGTCTTTGGCGCTTTGGGGCTGGTCCTCAGCTTTATCCCGATCGTGAACAATATAGCGGCCATCCTAGGCGCCATCGGCGTGGTGCTGGCGATCATAGCCATGGTGGGGACGTTCCGCGGCAAGAAGGCGGGCAAGATACTTTCCATCGTCGCGGCGGTGCTGTCGGTGCTCGCCATCGTCATCACTCTGGCCATGCAGTCCGCAGCCAGCAAGGCCATTGATAAGGCCATTAACGGTTCCGGCACGTCACAGAGCAAGTCGTCCGACGCGAAAAAGAGCGGCGACGGTTCCGCGAACAACGATCCGACGAACAATGACTCCACCGATACGACCAAGGCATCGGGGGAGCAGGACCAGGAGGGTGATCTCAAGAACCTCCATGTCACGATCGTCTCCGCGGCGAAATCGGGCAACGACTATGAAGACAAGCCTACGGTGATGGTCACGTACGAATGGAAGAACAATTCAGGCAAGAACAACTCCTTCGCCGCGCTGGCGCATCCCCAGGTGTTCCAGAACGGACAGGCCCTGGACACCGCCGTCTATCTTGACCAGCCGACCGGATATGACATGAATTCATATACGGCGGAGATCCAGCCCGGAGCGACGGGAAAGGTGACCCTGGGATACGTGTTGAAGGACGAGTCGACCATCACCGTCGACGTGACCGACCTGTTCTCCATCGATGACTCCCGGAAGGTCGTGCACACGTTCGACCTGAAATAGACGAATAGGCAGGCGTTGCGGGTGTGATGCTCAAGGCTGAACATTAATGATTTGTTCAGCCTTCTCCGTTACGATGAAGCGTACGCAAACAAAGGAGCCAGCATGACATTCGGACAGCAGCCGGGCAACGGCGATCCCTATTACGGCGGCAATCAGCAGCAGCCCGCATATGGGCAGCAGCAATACGGACAATCACAGTATTCATACGCGCCCAACGGCACTGCGGCGATCAACGCCCAGACCATCTACAGCCGTGAGCAGGTGCAGGCGGCCCAACGGGCATCCGTCACCAGGGCATACGGCGAGATGACGCTCGGCCTTATCATCACGGCCGTCGTCGCGGTCGTCGCGCAGATGACCGGCGCATATGTCTCCTTCATCGAGTCAACCGGCCTGATCGGCTTCTTCGGATTCGCGATCGTACAGGTTGTGCTGGCCGTGGCGCTGGGCGCCCGCATCATGAAGATCAAGGCATCGACCGCCCGTGTCATGTTCTACGTGTACGCGGCGCTGATGGGATTCACTCTCAGCTCCATCTTCCTGGTGTACAGCATCTCCGACATCGGCGTGGCCCTGGTCCTGTGCGCGGCGTTCTTCTTCGTGCTCACCATGTTCTCGTTGACCACGAAATTCGACATGCTCAAGGCCGGCCCCATCCTCATGGTGGGCCTGGTGGTGCTGATCATCTCCCAGATCGTGCTCATGTTCGTTCCGGGCAGCACGACCGGGATGCGTATCATCTGCGCCTTCGGCCTGATACTGTTCGCCGGCATGACCCTGTACGACGCTCAGCAGACCCGTGCGCTGTTCAGCGCCTATGAGGCCCAGGGGCCGGAGATGATCAAGAAGATCTCCATCATCTGCGCGCTGAACCTGTATCTCGACTTCGTGAACATGTTCCTGTACATCCTTCAACTGTTCGGCAGCCGAGACTGATATCACTGGAACGGTACCGTCATAGCCGATTCCGCCAATACGGATATTGTCACGACGGCAGATGCGATGGCCCATCCCGCAGCCGCGGGATGGGCCATCATCGTTCAGATGCCCATCGCGCGAATCAGCGAGGCCATTCCATCATCGTTCGGGACCGGTCACGGCGATACGCTAGCGTGAATGCTCATGAAGCAGCAGGAAATGGCCGGTATGGCATGTCTTGTATTGACCTCGCTGATTTGGGGATTCGCGTTCGTCTCCCAGGTGCAGGGCATGGCATCGATGTCGCCGTTGTTCTTCAACGCCACGCGGTTCACCTTGGGGGCTATTTCGCTGATCCCGTTGCTGCTGTGGAAGCGTTTGCGACGATGCCGGGAATCGGGGAAGACGGTTGGCGCGGGGAACCGTGAGGCCGGCGATGACGAACATGACATGATCGCCGGCAGCGCACTGTCGAACCCGCTCATCGTCGGAATGATATGCGGTGTGTTCCTGTTCGCGGCGAGCACGCTGCAGCAGTACGGCATCATGTTCGGCCGTTCGGCCGGCCGCGCCGGATTCATCACCGCGCTCTACATCGTCATGGTGCCGTTGCTGGCGTATCTCGTCCTTCGCCGCGCAGTGCGCATGATGACTTGGATGGCGGTGGGCGTGGCCGTGGCCGGATTCTACCTGCTGTGCATCACGGACGGCTTCGGTTCCCTGACGCTGGCCGACTGCCTGCTGCTGTTCACCGCGGTCCTGTTCGCCGCTCATATCCTGTCGATCGATACGCTGGGAGCGTGCGTCGACGCGCTGACACTGTCATTCATCCAATTCGTGACGACCGCGGCACTCAGCTGGGCCGGCACGCTGATCGAAAGCTCCATGGACTGGAACGGGGCAGGGCAGGCGTGGATCGCCGTGCTGTATGCGGGAATCGGGTCAGTCGGCGTCGCCTACACGTTGCAGGCTGTAGGCCAACAGTGGGTGCCGCCGACCCGCGCATCGCTCATCATGTCGCTGGAATCGGTGTTCTCGGTCATCGGCGGCGCATTGCTGTTGGGCGAGACGATGACGGTACGTGGATACCTCGGCTGTGCGCTGATCTTCGCGGGTATCGTGCTCTCGCAGATGCCCGGTGTCGGCCGCAGACGATTGGCGGTGAACAAGACCGGAAAACGGGATCAGTGAACGCGATCGGGGAATGCGACCGGAAAACAAGAAAGACAGAATCCCGCTGATCGGCCGTCAGACGGATCCGTTCCCGTCAGCGAGGGCGGAGGATGCGTGACGGGGGCCGATTCGACCGGCTTAGTCGGCTTTCGGTGTCTCCTCGACCTGCGGCGCGCCGTTGATGTCGCGGTGGATGTTCTGCATCTGGGTCTCGATGTTCTGCAGGCTCCGCGCGCAATCAAGCAGCGTCTGCGAGTGCTCGGCGAGCTTTGCGTCCGGCAGATCGGTCTTGTAGCGCAGGGCGTGCTCCAGACTCGCCCAGTAATCCATCGCGATGGTGCGGAACTGGACCTCCACCGGGGTGTAGTGGGCGCCGGATGAGAGGAACACGGGCACCGCATAGATGACGTGCAGCGACCGATAGCCGTTCTGTTTGGGGTTCTTGATGTAGTCCTTGACCCGCAGCACGGAGATGTCGTTCTGCGCCGACAGATAGTTCGACACGGAGTACACGTCGTCGCGGTAGTTGCAGATCACGCGGATGCCTGCCACATCGAACAGGTTGTCCTTGATCGACGACACGGTCACCGGCAGCGTCTTGCGCTTGAGCTTGCCGAGGATCGAGTTCACCGACTTGAGACGGCGTTCCATGTGATGGATGGGATCATGCGAGAACCGCACCTGGAACTCCGAATCAAGGATCTCCAGTTTGGTGCTTATCTCATACATCGCGCCTTCGTAGACTTGCATGAGATTCACGAATTCGGTGAGTTCTTCCGGCGAAAAAGACCCCCGTTCCATGCCCACGGCATCGAGTCGGGTTTTCAGGTCATTCGTGTTGATGCGGCTTTGTCGGTCAAGTATCACGGTTCACCATCATAGCCGAACTCTTGCGGAGGAACTGAAAAATCGCAGCACGCTGGTGCTGGCTTGGGCAATCGTTACGATGGTTGACTATGAACGAAGACATGATGACCGAGTCGGAGCGCACCTCCACATTGACGGACCCGACCCTTGGCGCCACAACGGGGCGCGGCAAGGGCGTATTCTACGTGCACACGCTGGGATGCCAGATGAACGTGCATGATTCCGAGCGAATCGCCGGTGTGCTCGAAGATGACGGATACATGCCGGCGACCGAGGAACAGGCGGCGGACAAGGACGTCGACCTGATCGTCATGAACACGTGCGCGGTGCGGGAGAACGCCGCGGAACGCATGTACGGCACCATCGGCCTGTGGGCGGACCTCAAGCGCACGCATCCGAACATGCAGATCGCGATCGGCGGATGCATGGCCCAGCTTGACCGCAAGAGGATCGCACAGAAGGCGCCGTGGGTGGATGCGGTGTTCGGCACGAAGAACATCGGCTCGCTGCCGCGCCTGCTGGATCAGGCCCGCATGGCGGGGACCTGCCAGGTCGAAGTGGCCGACAAGCTGGACTATTTCCCCAGTCAGCTGCCGGTCGCCCGCGCTTCGAAGGTGTCGAGCTGGGTATCCATCTCGATCGGTTGCAACAACACGTGCACGTTCTGCATCGTGCCCACCACGCGTGGCAAGGAGCATGACCGCCGTCCCGGCGACATCCTCGCGGAGATTCGCCGATGCGTGGATGAAGGCGCCAAGGAGGTCACGCTGCTCGGCCAGAACGTCAACTCGTTCGGTTACGGCATCGGCGACCGGTATGCGTTCTCCAAGCTGCTGCGGGCCTGCGGAGACATCGAGGGATTGGAGCGTGTGCGTTTCACGTCGCCTCATCCGGCGGCGTTCACCGACGACGTGATCGCGGCGATGGCCGAGACGCCGAACGTCATGCACCAGCTGCACATGCCGTTGCAGTCGGGCTCCGACAAGATCCTGCGTGCGATGCGTCGCTCCTACCGTTCCGCCAAGTTCCTGGATATCCTGCGCAAGGTGCGCGAGGCGATGCCGGACGCGCAGATCAGCACCGATATCATCGTCGGATTCCCTGGCGAGACGGACGAGGATTTCGAGGCGACGATGGATGTGGTGCGTCAGGCGAGGTTCCAGTCGGCGTTCACATTCGAATACTCGCCGCGTCCCGGAACCCCCGCGGCCGAAATGGAGCAGGTCCCGCATGAGGTCGTGCAGGAACGGTTCAACCGGCTGGTGAAGCTTCAGGAGCAGATCACGGAAGAGGAGCTCGCCAAGTTCGAGGGCCGTGACGTCGAAGTGATGATTACCGGGGCCCAAGGCAAGAAGGATTCCGCGACGCATCGCGTCACCGGTCGTGAACGGACCGGCGTGCTGGTGCATATCGGCGTGCCGGACGGCGAGCCGATGCCGCAGATCGGTGATTTCGTGACCGCGACCGTCACCCATGCCGGTCGCCACAACCTCATCGCCGACCCGGATGTCAACGCCGGCCAGACGTATGCGGTCCGCCGGTGAGCGGGACAGACACCGCGATATAAGCGAGACGACATCATGAGTGAGACCATGAACGATGTGACCATGACCGATAAATTGACGAATAATGACATGGCGTCGAACGTGACCGGCCCGGCCTCGTCAGGCTCCGAAGGTCGGTCAGCAAACCCGTCCGTGGCGATGCCGAGGGTCGTCAGCATCGTCGGGCCGACCGCGTCCGGCAAGACCGGCCTCGGCATCGCCGTCGCCCGGGCGCTGGCGGAACGGGGGGAGCGGGCCGAGATAGTGAACGCGGACGCCTACCAGATGTACCGCGGCATGGACATCGGCACGGCCAAACCGACCGCGGACGAGCAGGCGGCGGTTCCGCATCATCTGCTCGACATCATCGATCCGGACGAGGCCATGTCGGTCGCCAGATTCCAGCAGGTAGCGCGAGCCGCCATCCATGACCTGCAATCACGCGGAATCCGCCCCATTCTCGTCGGCGGGTCCGGCCTGTATGCGCGGGCCGCCATCGACGACATCTCGTTCCCCGGCACCGATCCTGATGTGCGCAGGCGACTGGAGGAACGTGAGCGCAGCGAGGGGGCCGGAGCGCTGTTCGACGAGTTGCGGGTGAAGGACCCTCAGGCCGCGTCGCGCATGGACCCCCACAACCCGCGTCGTACCATCCGCGCGTTGGAGGTCATCGAAGTGACCGGGCGTCCGTATTCCGCCAGCCTGCCCCGCTACCGGTACGTCATCGCCTCAGTGCAGATCGGTCTGGACCTGCCCCGCGAGGAGCTGGACCAGCGCATCGACATCCGCACCAAGCAGATGCTGGAGGGTGGTTTCATCGAAGAGGTGGAGCGGATCCGCCCCCATCTGGGAGCGACCGCCGGGCGGGCGCTGGGCTATCAGCAGGTCATCGATTACCTGGACGGGCTGTGCGATCTGGATGACACGTTCCGAGACATCGCGCAGAAGACCAAACGGCTCGCCCGCAAGCAGATGGGATGGTTCGGGCGTGACCCGCGCATCCATTGGCTCCATGCGCTCAATCCGCGACTGGTGGATAACGCGATGGCCGTTATCGACCATGCCGACGCGGGCGATTACGACCCGATCGATGCGCAGGCGGACGAGTATACGCAACATCATCTGGGCGACCTGCAGTAATGGCAGAGCGGCCCGTGGAGACCGGTACCCCGTGGTGACCGGCAACAGAGTCGCCGCGGCTTCGGTCAGTGAGCGGGCCCCTGCTCCCAGCCGGCGATCAGGAAGACCCGCGTGGGGTTCGCGGGGCGCACGATGTCGGCGAACATCTGGCTGAAGGCGTTGATGTCACCTCGATATGCGGCGTGTTTCGCCTGCTTGTATGACTCGCGCGTCACGCCTCCCCAGTCGAGATCCCACCCGGCGTCATGCGCGAGACGGGACGCGAAGATGCGAAGCGTCATGGCGTTGCCTCCCTTGAACGGGTGCAGGTAGCCCAGTTCGTCGTAGACGTGGGCGAGCTCCCGGACGAACACGCCCCGGTCGAGGTTGTCCAGGTTGCGCTTGTCGGCAAGCTCGGTCGAGATGTTCAAGGCGCCGGTCTCGATCAATTGCGCGGGAAAGAACGCCTCGGGGTTCTTGGCCTGATGCCGCTTGTCGGTGACCTCGCGGGTGACGTTCGAGGTGCGCAGCTGTCCGGCGTCGGAGAACACGCCGTCGAACAGTCCCCGGTGGATGGCGACGAGCTCGGCAAGGTCGCCGCTCGGATTCCAACGGCGTTCAGCCAACAGCACCGTTCGGGCGAACACGCTGCTGGCGTGGTCGGTGGCATGATCGTCAAGGCTCCCGTCGGCGAGCCTGCCGCTGACGATCCCGGAGGTCTCCCGGTCCGCGGCGTCGATCAGAGCGGATACGTCGTTGTCGCCCCGCTCGTATCCCGCCGCGGCGCGCATCGTCGCATCGCCCGGCGTCATCGCTTCCAATGCGCAGTTTTTGAGTGCAAATGCGACTGCGCTCGCACGTTCTGCTGGAGTCATAGTTAGATGGTACATGCGCCGATGCCCCTCGCGCGGGTTTTGACGCGAATTGATCGGGAAATAACGGGTGATGGGTAGAATCTGAAGACGCTATGGCACGAACAACATCCTCATCAGGCAATGGTCCTTCCAACGACTCGCCGCGTGGCACCCGCACGCAGCGTGCTTCGTCGCGCGGCGGCGAGACCGGGAAGAGAGCTTCCGGCGGGCGCGGCATGGGGGACGATGCCCGCACCCCGGTCGAGGAGCCGCTGTGGAAGCGGATCATTCTCGCGGTTCCGCGCGGCTTCGGCTCACTGGTTCGGTCGGTTGCCGGAGTGGGTGAATTCGACCCCGTGTATCGCCGGGATGGCCTGTGCTTCCTGCTGATCGTGCTCGCCGTATTCTTCTGCGCTTCCGAATGGTTCCGCGTGAACGGGATCATCGGCCGGGTGCTGCATGCGTTCTCGGCCGGCGTGCTGGGCGTGATGAGCGTCGTGTTGCCGGTGCTGCTGGTGATCGTGGCCATCCGTCTGATGCGCAACAGCGGCAAGAATTCCGACAACCCCCGCGTGGTGAGCGGCTGGGCGATACTGTTGTGGTCCGTCTGCTCGATCATCGACGTGATCGTGGCCGCCGACGCGCGTTCGTTCGACATCGGCCTGCTGCAAAGGGCCGGCGGACTGCTTGGTTTCGTGCTGGGCTCGCCTTTGGCATGGGGATTGTCGAAGGTGTTCGCCGTCATCGTCTTCGTAGTGGTCGGCTTGTTCTCGCTGCTGATGATCACCCGCACCCACGTCACTCAGGTGCCGGATCGCGTCCGCACCATCGCTGCCATGATCTCGCAGCGTTCCCTGCATCCTCGGCAAGAGCCGGATTCGGCCGCGCAACAGGATCAGTTCCCCAACGAGGTGCGTGTGGGTGACGGCGATGAGACCCTGGCGTTCGCCGAAGGCGTCCCCGCCCATGACGGTACGGACGGAGCTGAGTCGGACTCCGGGGACGCGAAGGGCGGATGGTTCTCCCGTCTGTTCCGGCGCAAGTCCGCGGAGAAGACGGATGACGCGTCACTTGACCGGTATGCGGGGGATGACCCATTCTCCCACGCGGCGAGTCGGCATGGGCAGGCCGCCGAGACATCACTGGACGCACGCGGCAATGTCATGCCCCGCACGGTGTCCTCCACCATGGGCGCGATGGCCGGAGCAGCTGCCGGCGCCATGTCCGGGGGCGTGGCGCCGGCCCACGCCGCCGATGCCGTCGCGACGATGACATCCGGCATGGCCGCCGCACACCCCGGTGCCGCATCTTCCGGTACCTCAGGCGTACCGGCGTATGCGACGGATCCCGACGGGGGAGCCGGGGCGGCCGGGAGTGCGAGGTTGGTCTCATCGACGGTTGCCGGCACATCCGATCCGTGGGCGGCGATGCCCGCCGCGGGCGCTGCCGGTGTGATTTCCTCCATGTCCCCGGATGCCTCCTCGGGCGCATCGGCCGGTGCAGGCGAGAACATGAATCCCAATGTGGACGACCCTGCGCTTGCGGCGCCGGACGCCCCGTACCAACTGCCCGACCTGAACATGCTGTCGCACGGCCAGCCTCATGCCGTGCGCACGCCGGCCAATGACCGCGTGATCCGCGCGTTGACCTCCACGTTCCAGCAGTTCAACGTCGACGCGAAAGTCGTCGGCTTCCTGCGCGGCCCGTCCGTCACCCAGTACGAGGTCGAGCTCGGCGCGGGCGTCAAGGTCGAGAAGGTCACGAACCTGCAGCGCAACATCGCCTACGCGGTGGCCAGCTCCGATGTGCGCATCCTCTCGCCGATCCCCGGAAAATCGGCGATCGGCATCGAAATCCCGAACGATGACCGCGAGATCGTCCACCTCGGCGACGTGCTGCGCTCCGACAAGGCGATGAACGACCCGAACCCCATGCTCGCCGGCGTCGGCAAGGACGTGGAGGGCCATTTCGTCACCGCCGACCTGACCAAGATGCCGCACCTGCTGGTGGCGGGCGCCACCGGTTCCGGAAAGTCGAGCTTCATCAATTCGATGCTCATGTCGATCATCATGCGTTCCACGCCCGAGCAGGTGCGCCTGATCATGGTCGATCCCAAGCGCGTGGAGTTGAGCGCGTATGCGGGCATCCCGCACCTGCTCACACCGATCATCACCGATCCGAAGAAGGCCGCACAGGCGCTCGAATGGGTGGTCAAGGAGATGGACGCGCGCTACGACGACCTGCAGTTCTTCGGATTCCGCCACGTCAAGGACTTCAACGAAGCCGTGCGCGCGGGCAAGGTGCATGCGCCAGCCGGTTCGAACCGCAAGGTCGCCCCGTACCCGTACCTGCTCGTCGTCGTAGACGAGATGGCCGACCTGATGATGGTCGCCAAGAACGACGTCGAAAGCTCGATCCAGCGCATCACACAGCTGGCGCGTGCCGCGGGCGTGCACCTGGTGCTCGCCACGCAGCGCCCGTCGGTCGACGTGGTCACCGGCCTGATCAAGGCGAACATCCCGTCCCGACTGGCATTCGCCACATCCTCCGCCACCGATTCGCGAGTCATCCTCGATTCGGTGGGCGCCGAGACGCTGATCGGCCAGGGCGACGCCCTGTTCCTGCCTATGGGCTCGATGAAACCCATCCGCGTGCAGGGATCGTGGGTGAACGAGTCCGAGATCCGCAAGGCCGTCGAGTTCGTGCGCACACAGCGCAAGCCGCACTACCGCGAGGACATCGAGCAGATGGCGCAAGAGGCCGAGAAGAAGGCCGTCGAGCCGGATGAGGGCATCGGCGACGATATGGACGTGTTGCTGCAGGCGGCCGAGCTGGTGGTCACCACGCAGTTCGGTTCCACATCGATGCTGCAGCGCAAGCTGCGCGTCGGCTTCGCCAAGGCCGGCCGACTCATGGATTTGCTGGAGTCGCGTGGCGTTGTCGGCCCGTCCGAAGGCTCGAAGGCCCGTCAGGTGCTCGTCCAGCCCCAGGATCTGCCTGCGGTGCTCGCGTTCATTCGTGGCGAGACCGATGCGATGCAGACCTCTGCGCCCGCCGCGGCCGCGCAGCAGGGCGAATTGGCGTAGTGGGTGCCAAGTCGGCCTGACCGGCAGGCCTGACCCGGCCATGATGCAGCCATATCTGACGGGATTCCCAGAGAACTCGAACCGCATATTCATCCAAGGTAGGAGTGTGGGGGTATCGTGAACACTATGGAAAACGATATGCAAAACGATACAACGGAACGCTCGGCGACCGCCAAGAAGTCGCTGCTGGACGGCTGGAACGCACCGCCGAACCTCGTCACGTATTCGCGCATCGTGCTGGTCGTGATATTCCTCGGCCTGTACATCGCCGCAGGCTCGTGGGGCGAGAACAACATCCCCATGCGATGGGCCGCGGCCGTGCTGTTCATCGTCGCCGCGTCCACCGACAAGGTGGACGGGTGGATGGCCCGCAAGTACAACCAGGTCACCGAACTCGGCAAGCTGATGGATCCCATAGCCGACAAGCTGCTCACCTGCGCCACGCTGATCGTGGCCGCGGTGTTCGGCGAGCTCGGTCCCGTCTGGCTCGGCTGGATCATCGTCGCGCTGTTTCTGCTGCGTGAGGTGGGCATCACCGTCATGCGCTTCTTCGTCATCGACAAGGGCGGCAAGGTGATCGCCGCCGCCTGGCCGGGCAAGCTCAAGACGCTGTTCCAGTGCATCGGCCTGTCGATGCTGCTGCTGCCCGTGTGGGTGTTCAATCCGGCCCAGACCGCGCCGGTGTGGATGACGGGATATTACACGCTGACGTACGCCCTGATATACATCGCGCTGATGCTGTGCCTGTATTCGGGGGCGATATATCTGATCAACACGTTCGGGAGCCGCAAGGACTGAGCGAGTGGACGCCGTCGTGCCTGCGCACGGCGGCGTTTTTGTTTGATGGCGTTTGATGGAGGGGGATTGCGATGAATGATGCCGATTCGTGCCGTTGCGACGACATGGCCGCGCGGATTCTGCGGTTTTGCGAGGCGCATGACGTGAAGATAGTTGCGGCGGAGTCGTTGACCGGCGGGCTGCTGGCCGATGCGTTCGTGCGCGTGCCGGGCGCATCCCGCGTGTTTCTCGGGTCGGCGGTCACCTACGATATTCGTGCCAAGGCGTCGATTCTGGGGGTCGACCGCGGTTTGTTGGAACGCGAAGGGGCCGTGCATCCCGAAGTGGCCCGACAGATGGCGGCGTCGGTCGCCGGGCTGTACGGGCAGCCCGAATACGCTGACCGTGTCATCGGATTGTCGACCACCGGCGTGGCGGGGCCCGGACCGGATGGAGACAAGCCCGCGGGACTGGTGTATGTGGGAGTGCGGATTCCAGCCGCCATAAGCTCTGACGGCGTGCCGTCCTTGACCGCCCACGAGCTTCATCTGACGGGTGGGCGCGAGGAGGTCCGTCGCGGTGCCGTATTCAGCCTTGTGCAAATCGTGAGCCATTTCACAGGAGATATGCAGGAATAAACCGCCGCCGGCGGTGTTGAACACAGTGGAAGCACTTGGACGATATGAAAGGAGGGTCTCATGGAAACGATGACCCGAACGGGCGAGCGGATGGAAACGGCTGGCATCCCCGTCAAGCAGGTGCAGCCGGGTGCGGCCAGGATGCGTGATCTCACGCCGGCGCAGCGGCGTGCCGTGTTGTTCGCCCAGCAGCAGGTGCTGCGGGCGCGTGCGGCGAAGAAGGCCAAGGATGAACGGCAGGCGGAACTGAATCGTATGCGTATGGAGGAGGATTCCTTCGAACCGCGTCAGCGCGCGGTCTCGCGTGGCGTCGAGGCGCTGCCCGAGGGAAAGGATGTGTCGCTGCGCGAGGCCATCGGCCATGTGCTGCGCGATCTTCGCACCCGCGACAACAAGACGTTGCGTGAAGTAAGTGAGAAGGCAGGCGTGTCGCTGGGCTATCTGTCCGAGGTGGAGCGCGGGCAGAAGGAGGCAAGCTCCGAACTGCTGAGCTCCATCGCGGGATCACTGGGTGTAAGTACCGCGCAGATGCTGCGGCTCGTCGCCGATTATCTGGATTCGATCGACGAATAGCGATCTGCGGCGCCGGATGCCGCGTGCATATGCATATCGTCGTATCGTGTGCATGAGAGGAACCGTCCGCATGGGCTTGAGGCCCGGCGGGCGGTTTCGTCGTGTTCGGGGGTGGCGTCGATTGGTATGCCGGCATTCGCAGCGGCGGGGCCGGGTTAGACTGGGAGACATGCGAGAACGGGAATTCTGGGAACTGGTGGATGAGGTGTTCGGTCATGGGTATGGCCGGAGCCTGGTCCAGGATCAGCATCTTGACGCGCTCGCGGGGCTTACCGCGGCGCAGGCGCTGTCTGCGGGGGAGCAGCCGCGCGTGGTATGGAACGTGCTGTGCGACCATATGGACGTTCCCGATCCCCGGCGTTGGGGCTCCGATCACAACGCGCCTCCGATGCCGGTCCGCTGACGAGACACGCGGAACGGGTGATGTCGAACAGGTGTTCGCCTATTGGGGTATAGTTATCCACAGTGCACGATGATATGACGTAGTGCGCCGCACGGTTCGACACGCCGACGAATTCCTTGCGACAGTAAGGGGGAGTCGGTGCGGATCGATGGATGCCGGGGAGCCTTCGACCACATTGGCCGGATTCGTTTGCGCCGGGGTTCGTATGTTCCGTACGGTTGATGCATGTGGCATATGGCGCATATGGATGACAACGTAAGGAGATTGACATGGCACAGCGTACGACCTCGAAAGGTGGGGCGGGCAAGGCCGCGTCGAAGGCCTCTGTTCGTGAGGCCGCAAGCAATGGGCCGGTGGGGGACGGCATCGATCCCCGACGCAAGGCGGCTTTGGACTCCGCTCTGGAGCAAGTGGAGAAAAGCTTCGGCAAGGGATCCGCGATGCGCCTGGGCGACAAGCCTGAGCAGAACGTCGAGGTGATTCCCACCGGATCGCTGGCGTTGGATCTGGCCCTGGGTATCGGCGGTCTGCCGAAGGGGCGCATCGTCGAGATCTATGGCCCTGAATCGTCCGGCAAGACGACGCTGGCGCTACATGTGGTCGCCAACGCACAGAAGAACGGCGGGGTGGCGGCATTCATCGATGCCGAGCACGCGCTGGATCCAGTCTATGCCCGGCATCTGGGTGTCGACACCGATTCCCTGATCGTTTCGCAGCCGGACAACGGCGAGCAGGCGCTGGAGATCGCGGACATGCTCATCCGGTCGGGTGCCCTTGACGTCATCGTCATCGATTCGGTCGCGGCCCTGGTTCCCAAGGCGGAGATCGAAGGCGATATGGGTGACAGCCATGTCGGTCTGCAGGCCCGTCTGATGAGCCAGGCGCTCAGGAAGATGACCGGCGCTCTGGCACAGGCCGGCACCACGGCCATCTTCATCAACCAGCTACGAGAGAAGATCGGCGTGTTCTTTGGCAACCCCGAAACCACGACCGGTGGCAAGGCGCTGAAATTCTATGCGTCGGTGCGTCTGGATATCCGCCGCATCCAGACCATCAAGAACGGCGAGGAGGCCGTGGGCAACCGCACCAAGGTCAAGGTCGTCAAGAACAAGATGGCTCCGCCGTTCAAGTCCGCCGAGTTCGATGTGCTGTATGGCGAGGGCATCTCCAAGGAGGGATCCGTTCTGGACATGGCATTGCAGTGCAACGTGGTCAAGAAGTCCGGCTCATGGTTCACATATGACGGGGACCAGCTCGGCCAGGGCCGTGAGAACGTGCGCAAGTTCCTCAAGGACAATCCGCAGATCACCGAGGAGATCGGCAACAAGGTCAAGGCGGAATTCGGCCTCATCGAAGTGCCCGATCAGCTGGCCGACGGTGAGTCCGCGACGGACGGGGATGCCCCTGAAACGGCGCCGGAGGATGGCGCGCCCACTGCCGCCACATCGCCTGCCGCATGATCAGCGCAGAAGCGTTCCTCGCCGCTCATGGAACATGTGAGACGCCGGTTGTCGAACCGAGCGTCGACTCCCCGCGACGCGGAACATGGTCACGTGGGAACCGCCCGGCTCGGCGCTCCGCGCGGAGCATGTCGCGGCCTGGGCGGGAGCCGGAGGATCCCTGCGATGTCGATGCGTGTCGGGAGTCCGCATTGCGCCTGCTGGATGCGGCGGATCGTCCATCGGGCGCCTTGCGAGACCGCCTGATCGACAAAGGGTATGACGATGAGACGGTCGCCGCAGTGGTCGACAGGCTGATCGAGGTTGGTCTGGTCGATGATGAGTCGTACGCGCAATCCGCCGTGCGCTACTGCGTCGGCCGTCTGATGGGATACCGCGGTGCGGTTATGGAACTGGCTCGCAAGGGGGTCGACCGTCCGCTGGCGGAGCGGGTCTGCGACGAGGCCCGCATGAGCGGTGTCTTCGAGGACGCCGCATGGGAGTTGGGGCGGCGCAGCGCCGCCAAGACACAGGGCATGGACCCGAAAGTGCGCAAGCGCCGGTTCTGGTCCTCGGGCGGGCGCAAGGGGCACGACGCCGAAACCCTGCGTGCCATAGCCCATGAGCTATTTGATTAGAATGAACTATCTCAATGAACTATCTCTTAGCTGAGATACAGCGCGGGGCAAGCGGGGGAGATGCCCCGGTGGCTTGGCGGGGTGGCGGGTTGCCGGTCCGGTGGTTTGTCAATCCGGTGGTCTTACCGCATTGCCGGCGTGAGAACACCCTCCGACGCTTCGCGCCATCTCCCGCCAGCGGGAGGGAACGAGGCTGCCGGCATTGCGTTGGTTCGTTCGCGCGCCCTCATATTGGTGAGAGGAATGTGTTGGCGGGAGGTATGCGGATTCGGGGGGGTAAAGAAAAGCGAGACCCCCGATACCCCGGGTTCTGTCGCGTGTCGCCACGCGGATGGCCATCCATCTCGACCTGACGTTGCCGCCAGGCTCTAGCGGCCTACCCGAAGACACGGGCGAGCAGCCCTTGCCGTCTTCTGCTTGGCCTTGCTCCCGATGAGGCTTGCCATGCGTCCGACTGTTACCAGCGGACCGGTGGTCTCTTACACCGCCGTTTCACCCTTACCCGCTTGCGCGGGCGGTCTGTTCTCTGCTGCGCTATCTCTCAGGTCACCCTGGGCGGACGTTATCCGCCATCGTGCTCTGCGGAGCCCGGAAGTTCCTCAGCCTTGCCAAATGAATGACGCGGCCGCGGCCATCTGGGGGTCTCGAATCAGCTACTATACGGCAGGCCAGGGATTTTACGCAGGAGAATCAGGGTTGGCCGGCGCACCGGGCGAGACGATGAACGCCGAATGCCGAATTGCTGTCGGTGGGGGTGCTCATCCTCCCGCTGGCGGGAGGTGGCGCGTGGCGCCGGCGGGTGGTGACCACCCCACAGTCGGCCGCCGACAGGATGCCGCAGATCCGCAGCCGCATCGGCTCATGGATCACAGGATCGAATCGTGGCTCGACTGGCACAGGCACCTCCCGAACATTCCATACCGTTATGTCGCTGGCCTTGCTTGCATGCTCGATTCTGCCCGAATGGTCTTATACCGTCAGCATTGCCTTGCGGGCAAGCTTGTCGTGCCAGCGTTCGGTGACGACGAAGTACACGGACCACACGACCTCTATGACGACCATCCAGAGCAAGACCTCCATTGATGTGATGCTGCGGCTCAGCGCCAGCAATACCAGCAGCGCAACGATCTGTGTCGCCAGACCAAAAAGTATAACAGTTTCCTTCAAGGAAAGTAAGCCGCACAGTATAAGCACAGCAACGTTACGGGAACCTGTGAAAAAAGAAACGTATTTCTCTGGGCGAGTTCCCCGCCGTTTACCCTCTGTTCGGCTACAATGAAACTTACCCGGGTGGTGATGACGCCATTCGGCACACATATAGCGGGTGACACCGCTTGAGTATAGGGAGGTCCACATGGAAATCGTCGTTACCGGACGTCATACGCAAGTCAAGCAGAAGTTCCGTGATGTCGTCGAAAGCAAGATGAATCGTGTGACCGCTATCGCGCCGGATGCGCAACGAGCTCAGATCGTGCTGACGCATGAGGGGAATCCGCGTCAGGCCGACACCGCGAAGCGTGTGGAGATCACCGTGATCGCAGGCAGCACCGTGGTGCGCGCCGAGGCTTCCAGCACCGATGAGTTCAGTGCTCTGGACATGGCGCTCGACAAGCTGACCCTCCGTCTGCGTCGCACCCGTGATCGTCGCAAGGATCATCGTCGTGGCTACAGCGATCCGGTCCCGGTCGATCTTGGTGTCGTCGAGCCGACTCCAGAAGTTGAGGAGCCGGTCGAAGTGCCGAATAACAGCCCGGCCGAAGCCGTCGCCGCTGAGCTGGGTCCGGGAGAGTCCGTCGAAGTCCAAGTAGGCGACACCCCGATTGTCATCCGTCGCAAGCTGCATATCGCGGAGCCGATGACCATCGATGAGGCGCTGTATGAGATGGAGCTGATTGGACATGACTTCTTCCTGTTCGTGAACAAGGAGACCGGTCGTCCGTCCGTCGTCTACCATCGTCACGGCTGGAGCTATGGCGTCTTCGAGATCGACACCCCGGAGAATGTGGCGAAGTAAGACATGCAACAGGTTGGATAGGGAGATAATCTGACCGAACGGGGCTCGCGCAGTGTATGTGCGGGCCTCTTTTTCATGTCTGAAGGTAGTGTGTCGAATGGAAGAAGGCCGCAACAAGCTGAAAGTTACGTAAAATGGACGGTGTTTTTCGGAAATCGTTAAACAGCGACTAATCTCAGATGAGATAACTCGCATACACAAAGGGAGTGATTGTGGTAGATATCGTTGACAAAGCCCTGCGAATGGGCGAAGGCCGACAGATCAAGAAGCTTGAGCACGTAGCACAGGCGACCAACGCGCTGGAAGATGAGATTGCAGCGCTCAACGACGAAGAGCTCAAGGGCCAGACCGCCAAGTTCAAGCAGCGTCTCGACAATGGCGAATCCCTCGACAAGCTCATGCCGGAAGCCTTCGCCACCGTGCGCGAGGCATCCAAGCGCACCTTGGGCCTGCGCCACTTCGACGTGCAGCTCATGGGTGGCGCGGCGCTGCACTGGGGCAACATCGCCGAAATGAAGACCGGTGAAGGCAAGACGCTGGTGGCTACGCTGCCCGCC
>ERZ773147.1138-NODE-1138-length-28853-cov-81.950830_pt1 | contig 28853 bp, 42 predicted proteins | sample MGYA00580851_ERZ773147 | MGnify/ENA primary metagenome ERZ773147 (study PRJEB29015, sample SAMEA2737818) | human gut metagenome | biome: human gut; feature: human-associated habitat; material: faeces | place: China | collected 2012 ... | reverse complement strand
AGAACAACGTTCCTACATCTGAGACTATCAACGTAGTAATGTCGCCTAGATTCTGGGTACTCTTAAAACAGAGAATCATAGACTTAGACACTGACAACTCTAAGTTAATCAAAACAGGACAGATGGCAAAATACTCAAACATGAACCTTATCATGTCAAATGCCGTTGCAACTACTAACGGTGGTGCTGTTGATAACATTATGGTTATGTCAGAAAAGGCGATTGCATATGTAAATCCGCTTACAAAGACAGAAGCCTACAGACCTGAAAAGAAAATGGCAGACGCCATTAAAGGATTCACTCTGTTTGACGCAAAAATCGTTAGACCTAAAGAACTTATCGTAATGAACGTTAAGTATGCGTAGAAAGGAGATAGAAAATGGCTAATACAAACGTGACACCTGTAAAGGTAAAAGACGTAAACACTATTTCTCCAAAACTGATAGACAACGCTGTAGCGGCAACGACTGACAGTTTTATTGTAGACGTTGCACAGTCAATGGACAAAAAGCTTGTATTCATTGCTGATAACTCAGCAAGCACATCTGCAGCCACAACAATCACAGTTAAGGCAGGAGCAAATGTGGCAGGCGTAAACGACCTTACTCTTTCCGTACCAAAAGGGGAAAAGGCATTTTTCCAGTTAGACAGCAACGCTTACATGAACGCAAGCGGCGTTAATAAAGGGAAAATCGTTATCGCAGTTAGTTCGGCAGACTGCAAACTGGCAGTAGCAGAGCTTCGATAGTTTAATGAGGGCAGTTTAATACTGCCCTCTTATTTTGTATAGGAGAAAGACCTATGACGTGGTTAGAATTAAAAAACATAATCAAAACGCTTGGTTTTGAGGAAAATTCAATATTAACAGAATATCAGGAAATAATCATAAACGCCTGCAATCTCTCAGTCTCGACAATAAATGATATTGTAGTATCACGACTTCAAGGCTACTTCAAATCACAGGACAAGGATTGGGTTAAGCCGGAGATAACGCCATTTACAGCGGAAACTCCCGACGACTTCGAACTTGAAATGCCGAAACTGGTACACAAACTCGTACCGTACTTGGCGGCATATCATGTATGGCTTGACGATGACGAGCGAAAAGCAATCTACTACTACAATATGTACCAGGATATGAAAGATGAACTGGTAGGCGAATACACAAGAGCAATGAAAGCAACGGTTGTTGGAGGGTATGACATATGAGCAAAATGAATGTTCCTGCCGCTCCCACACTTTATCATACATATTACAAGGAATTAAAAGGGGCTGACTTTTCAAGGGACAGAACAGAAGTTGACAGAAGGAGATCACCCGACCTTTTAAATATGATTTCTGATAACGGCGGAAACCCAATTAAAAGGCTAGGTTGGCGAAAAGTCGCAGACACATCGGGAGAGAAGATAGTAGACATATTCCACACAGGCGGCTCTTTTTATGTGATCACATCGTCGCACCTGTTTAAGTTCAGCGAATCGTGGGTAAAAGATGACACATTCACGATAACCCACACATCAACGAACCCAAAAGGCTTTGTGTTCGGCGGAAACATATACTTTTTCTTAGGCACAAAGATAATTTACATAGACACTTCAGACACATCACACACAATAGCAGACCTCACAGGTCAATATCCTGCAGGCGAAGCAAAGATACCGAGAGTATCAATTTCAAGAAGTCCCGCAGGAAAAGACGGCACATTACTGGAAGATGTCAATATGCTTACTCCTTGGCAGTGTAACACATTCTTAGGCGACAGTACATCAAAGGATTATATCTTATCGTCTAAGAAGATATTAAGCGGCGCAGAGTATATAAAGGTCTATGTAATGGATTCAAGCGGCGAATTTCAGTTAAAGACCTATGGCACAGACTACACACTTCCTGCAGCTGTAGAAACAACAGGCAAGGGCGTAAACGGAGCAAGCTATACATTCAATGTGTGCGACGGAAAAATCACTTTCAAAGAAGCACACGCACCGGTAGTCACAGGACAGGATAATGTCAAAGTAGAGTTCATATCCTTTGACGAAAAAAACGGACTTTATAAGGACAGGAAAGGGATAACAAACCCATACGATGTTGTAACATACGGCTACTCAAAAGAGGATAGAGTATTCATCGTTTCATCGTCAGAGCGAAACAAGATATTCTACTCAGAGGTTGAAAGCGTGGCATACTTCCCTGACCTCAATTACCTCACTGTAGGTAACGTTACTGCTGACATAGTAGGCTTTGCACGAATGAGTTCATACCTTGCAGTAATCAAAGAGGAAGTTTCAACAGATTCAACAGTCTTTCTGATAAGTGGTACAACAGTAGAGAATCTAACAGCGTTTCAGTGTACGCCTGCAAAAGCAGGTGTCGGCGGAATTGCCCAAAAGTCCATTGCAATGCTAGGTGACGAGCCGCTGTTTTTATCTCAGACAGGAGTTTACGGCATATCCAACTACTATGTATCAAGTGAATACATAGTACGAAACAGGTCATACCTGCTCGATAAGAAACTGTTAAAAGAGCCGAACCTTGATAAAGCAGTGGCGGTACAGTGGAACAGATATTATATTCTGTGCGTCAATTCACACTGTTATGTGCTAGACGGACGGAACAAGGCAAACGACAAGAACAACAACACAGACTTCTTATACGAGGGTTATTATTGGGAAGATGTCCCTGCAGTATGTTTTGCCAATATCGGAAATGAGCTGTTCTTTGGCACATCTGACGGGCGTATATGCAAGTTCAACTCAGACGTACCAAACATCACAGCGTACTGCGACAACGGCACAGCAACAATAGGTGACGCAGGAGAAATACTGCTTACAGACGGCAAAGCAATTAAATGTGTGTGGTCTACTCCACTTGATGATGACAACTATCCACAGTACTTTAAAACACTAAATAAGAAAGGCACACTGCTTACTCTTATGCCTTATGACAGAACAAGTGTTAAGGTACGGATAATTAAAGACGGAATAGAAGCCGCAGCACTTGAAACGGAAACCTTTGATATATTCAACTGGACCTTAATCGACTTCTCACGATTTACCTTTAACGGCAACACGACAGCACAAAACGACTACTTCAACAAGAAAATCAAGAAGTATGTCAGACTTCAGATAATACTTGAAAACGAGGGCATATATGAGCCTTTCGGAATACTCGGTATAACAAAGACCTACAGCGTAGGTAATTTCTCAAAGAACAGGAGATAGAAAATGGCGTTATTAAATGCAAAGATACTGGAAACAGAACGAAATGCTGTTTATGTCAAATCTGTACCCGGTGAAAGACTGACAGGAAATGTTCAGCAGAACAAAGATGTATTTGATAAGTTCCCACAGCTCATTATGGGTAAATATAATGACCTTGTAGACTTGCTTATATCTCTTAATCTTGACAACATAACAACAGACTTATCGGACAGATACACAAAGACAGAAGCAGACGCAAAAATAACAGAAGAAACCAACAGCCTTGTGGCTAATGTAACAATTAACACCGACACAGGAGTAATCACAGTTACAAAGAAAGACGGAACAGCTCAATCTGTAGATACTGCACTTGAGAAAGTTCCTGCAACATTTGAATTTGTAGAGGACATAGAAAACGATAAATACTACTTAAAGATAACAAATGTTGATGGAACCACATCACAGACAGAAGTAACAAATCTGATGAACCAGTTTACATTTACTTCGGGTGATATTGTTACATTCTCACAGAGTACAAACGGCACGACAACGACAATTACAGCCTCAATTAAGGCAGGCTCTGTCGGGTTTAACGAATTAAAAAGCGAAGTCAAGGCCTATATTGACACTAAGGCGGCCGATACTTCAGCGGACAAGGAAATAGTCCTTGCCGCTAAAACAGAGGTTCTCAATGCTTCTCAGAGCGTCACAGCCAACACTACAATAGTGCTTAACGCTAAAGATGACGCTGCGGCACAGGCAAACAAAGCCAAATCATACGCTGTCGGTGGCACTGGCACAAGAGAGGGCGAAGATACTGATAACTCACAGTATTATTCAAATCAGGCTAATTTAAGAGCCAATGACGCTTACAATTCGGCTGTAGCTGCAGAAGAAGCCAAAAACAAAGCACAGGAAATCGTGGGTGGCGATTTCCTTACTAAGACAGGTGACGGAAGTGATGTGACTGCGACTTTTACTGAAGCAGCTTCAAGAACAAATATTGTAACAGGTGAAAAATTGTCTGTGCTTTTCGGCAAGGTAAAAAAGTTTTTCTCTGACTTGAAAACAGTAGCATTTACAGGCAGTTATACTGACCTGAGCAATAAACCGACAATACCTGAAAAGAATAAAGTTTTAATAGGCTCACTTACTGTCGCAGGTTGGACTGCTGAAACAGGCGGTTTCAAGCAGACTTTAACTGTATCGGGACTTGCTACAAGCGGATACACCTATACAGTTTATCCTGATTCCTCGCAGTATAAAGTATGGACAGAAGCAGGAATATATGCTGATGATGTTACAACAGCTAATCAGATAACATTCCATTGCACCGAAAAGCCTACAGTTGCAGTTACAGTAAATATAAAGAAAGAGCAGGTGGGATAATGGGTAATGTAATCAATATGATAGGCGGCGGCGAAAATGTAAATGCCGAAGTCGCTACACAAAAAACAGATATTGAAATGCTTGCAAAACAGATAGCTTCTGTACAGTTAGACTTCAACTCAACATATGTATGGGGTAAATATACAGCTTCGGGCGGTGATTTACTTGATTATGTGTATTCTACAGATAGTTCAGCATATCCCGATGGCGGTACACAAGGCGGTTACTACTATAAGATTATAAGACCTGTATTGACTGGCATAGCAATTACTACACAGCCTAACAAAACAACATATGCTGTGGGCGGTAGCTTTGACAGTACAGGTATGGTAGTTACTGCAACATATGATACAGGAAAAACTAAGGAAGTTACAGGGTTTACATTCTCACCGCAAACATTCAGCTCGGCAGGAACTAAAACAGTAACAATATCTTACACAGAAAATGGTGTCACAAAGACTGCGACACTAAGCGTAACTGTAATACAGATTGGTGCTTTTGCTACATCAACTTGGGCAGAAATAAAAGCCGCAGTACAGGCAGGGATAAATGGTTTGGATTTATCTGAATATTGGGCTGTAGGCGATACAAAATCAGTAACACTTACAACAAATGAAGTCATAGAATTACAGATTGCAGGATTTAATCACGACACATATTCAGACGGAGTAACTGCTCCAGTTACATTCGTAATGAAAGACTGCTTGAATACTAAAGCACAAATGAATAGTTCAAACACAAACACCGGCGGTTATCCTGCGTCTGCGATTAAAACGTATGTAGAAACAAACATCTACAATAAACTGCCTAGCGATTTGAAAGCCATAGTTGCACCTGTTAAAAAGAAATGCTATACAACATACAATCAAGCAAGTTCGCTCGGCGAAGCAAACTATGATGTATGGTTGTTGGCAGAAGCGGAAGTATTTGATAGCGTTTCTTATACAGTAGGTAATGGCGAGGGTACGAAGTATCCGATATTCACTGATAATGCAAGCCGAATAAAAAAAGTAAACGGGTCTGCCAGCGTCTGGTGGTTGCGTTCAGCTAGTTCGAGCTATTCGACTTACTTTGTTGGCGTCAGTTCGGACGGCGGCGTCAGCAGCTACAATGCGTCGAGTAGTTATGGAGTGGCAGTCGGCTTGTGTATCCGTTAAAAATCTAGGCGACCTTGTGTCGCCTGAAAGAAAGGTATGTTATGACAGTTCCAAAAAGCAAACGCAAACCCACAACAATGCAGTTTCTCCATACGGCAAGAGTACTCGAAAGCTACTGTGTAGAGCGTTGGGACAACAGCAGTTCAACGCTTCTGCGTGAAATTGTTCTGTTATCGGTGCAAGTGCATATTCACGCTTCTACAGCAAACTCGATTTATCCCGAAAATCAAGGGGAAGCAAAAGAGAGAAAAAAACAGCTAAAACTTGCACTTGCGTCAATCTTTTCGCTGAAACATCAAGTTTCAATAGCGTATAGATACCAGTTAATATCAACTGGTGTTGTAAAGGAACTGAACGAACATATCGAACACGAAAAAGCCTTGTTAAAAGGCATATTGAAGAAAGATAGAGAAAGATACAAAGGTTTGCCGCTATAGTCTGCCAACAACTGGTGGTTGCGTTCAGCTAATTCGAGCAATTCGACTAACTTTGTTAACGTCAATTCGGACGGCAACGTCAACAACAACAATGCGTCGAATAGTTATGGAGTGGCAGTCGGATTGCGGAGAGTGCCTACAAGGCGGCTCTCTCACAAGGAGTGGCAAACCTGCCTTATGGCGAATTGTGGTATCGTGGAAATCATATACTGTGTAAGCGTGTGAGGACTGTCAAGCGGTACAATTATTATAAATATGACTAAAGAAGAACGACTTGCAAAGAAAAGAGATTTCATAAAGGAATATGACGACTTCAACAAGGTGTTCACATTCGAAAACCTTTATACATCATATAAGGAATGTATAAAAGGTGTAACGTGGAAACCTAGCGTACAAAGGTTTATTGCTGACGACATAGCAAATCTCATAAACCTTGAAAAGAAACTCCAAAACGGGACCTTTAAAAGTAAAGGATTTTACGAGTTTGACATTATTGAAAGAGGTAAGCCTAGACATATAAGAAGCGTTGATATTGAAGAAAGGGTAGTCCAAAGGTGTTTGTGTGATTTCTGTTTAGTACCAGTGCTTTCAAGAAGTCTTATTTATGACAACGGAGCGTCAATGAAGGGCAAAGGACAACACTTCGCTATAAGACGGGTTAAAAGGCATATGAAAGAGTATCATAACAGGTTTGGTGTTGACGGCTACGCTCTTACTATGGACTTTAAGTGTTATTTTGACAGCATACCGCACTGGCTAGTATATCAGATTGTAGACGACACGTTTTCAGATGAAAGATTGAAAGCCTTGATACATCACTTTGTAGACGCTTTCGGTGATGTCGGGTTAGGCTTAGGAAGTCAAATATCACAGATATTAGCGGTTACAGTTCCTAACAGCCTAGACCACTATGTAAAAGAACAGCTCAAAGCAAGGTGGTACGGCAGATATAACGACGATATGTGGTTTATTTGCAAGAACAAAGAGCAGGCTAAGGAGATAGCGGAAAAGGTAACAGCGTATGCAGAAACACTAGGACTTACGATACACCCGAATAAAATCAAGATAAATCACTTGCAAAGTGGCTTCAAGCTGATGAAGATAAAGTTTATCTTAAAGCCTACAGGTTACGTTGTTATGTTACCCGACAAGAAAAAGGTTGTCAGACAAAGGCGAAAGCTGAAAAAGATTAAACGCAAAGTAGACTGCGAAATTTTGACAAACCACGACGGATTTTTATCTTGGCAAGGTTGGAATACTAATATGTCTATATGTAAGTCATATAAGCAAAGAAAAGAAATAAAAGAACTGGCTATGAGCCTGTTCGGAACGGAGGACTTTAATGTCAGAAAAATTAACCGCAAACTTAAAAACAAGTAGGAGGTAATTATGAGCAATAAAAAAATACTACAAGGTCATAATAAAGCCTTAGAAAGTTTAGCTACTATAGTAGGGATACCGATAAAAGAAAAAATAACCCCCGAAATGTTTGGCTGTACTAAAATGGCGGTAGATGAAATAACTTTTGCTTCTGATGTAGCATCTGATACTGAAATAAATCATTCACTCGGAGAAATACCTAGATACGTTTTTTTACTGCGGGATAGTATGCCTACAAGTACAACAACATACAACTGGCTTATAGCGTTTATGCTTTTAAATTATTTTTCAAAAAGCGAATCAGTGGGACATAAACATTATGCCTCCAGTCCTAGTTATTTGGCATATGGCGATTCTTCTGTGACTTGTACTGAAAACACTATCAAATGTGCAAGTGAGAGCAATCTTCGATTAAACGGTAACTACACAGTCATCACAATGGCATAAGAAAGGAGCATATATGTATTACAAACAAGTAGAAAACAATATAATACTATCAATAGGTATTTTAGAAGTTGCTAACGACAGCTTAACTGAAATAACAGAAACAGAATACAATAACCTTTTAGCCATTATGAAAAAAGCACCGCAAGACGGAGCAGAGTATGGCTATCATTTATCAGCAGAAACACTACAGTATGAGTTTTATGTTAAGCCAAGAGAAGAAGCTGTTGATTGGTATGTAGGTAAAATTCTGAATGAAGAAATGACTATTGATGATATTCCCGAAACTTATAGGGAAGAAGTAAAAGCTAAGTTACCTGTACCGCCAGAGCAGAAATATACTCTTGACGAAGCGGCAACAATCATTGCACAGGAGGTGAGTGCAGAATGAAACACACAGACTTAGTAGCCTTTATGAGGGCGGCAAGACTTACTGTAGATGATGAAACAGCCTTAACAGGTAAAGAACTTTATCCTGTATGGGCAGAAAACATATCAGTATCAGTAAATGACAGATACCAGTACAACGACAAATTGTACAAGTGTGTACAAGCTCATACCACACAGGAAGACTGGACACCTGACAAAACTCCTGCACTATGGGTAGAGGTATCATTAGACGAATTCCCTGAATGGAAACAGCCTGCAGGAGCACACGACGCTTATGCTAAAGGTGACAAGGTTAAACACAACGGCAAGAAGTGGGAATCAACAGCAGACGCTAATGTGTGGGAGCCGGGCGTATATGGTTGGAGCGAGATTGTCGGATAATGTGACACACTGCCACACCCAAAAATGCTATACTTAAATCGGGAGGTGGCGCTATGAGTAACGCAGAAAAATTCGGACAAATACTCAGAGAGGGTATGGCAGAGCAGGACAGAAAAGACGCACACAAAGTATTAGAGATGTTGTGGGAGTACGACAGGCTCCCGAAATGGAAAAAGATAATTCACAAGATAAAACGCAGGCTTAAGTAGTCTGCGTTTTAGTTTGAAAGGATAAGTTATGGCTAAAAGCAAAAAGAACCCTCAAAACGGGCTGATTGGCACAATTAACGCTGTAAAAGGTTCACTTGGTGGCAACAAACCTGCTAATGCAATTGCGAGTGCCAAAAACTCACTGGCGAATGCGGCAAACAACGCCAAAGAAGCATATCAAGAAGCACAAGGCAGGGCTACGTCAGAACAGGCACGATTGGCAGATGAACGAGAGCAACAGCGACAGCAGGAAGAGCGAGAAAGGCAAATGCAGGAGTTTTTAAACAGTTACGCACCATCTGTAGACTTTATGGGAGTTTACAACGACTATGCAAACAGAATGGGCAATATCCTGCAGCAACAGAAAGACGCACTAAGTCAGCAGACGACCTCAAAGGCAAGAAGTGCGTATGTCGCCAACGAGCAGAGCAAAGCCGAGATACCAAGGCTTTTATCAAACGCAGGGCTAAGCGGCGGAATTGCGGAAAAGGTAAGAGGCAATCAAGATACCTCATATCAGCAGAATATCGCAAACATACTAAGCGAGAACGCAACACAGGGAGCACAGCTTGAAAGAAACAACGCAAATCTTATCAGTGAAGCATACAAGGAAGCAATGAGCAATCAACAGGCTGTAGACAACGAGAGAGCACTTGCGGCACAGCAGTACGCAAACCAGTTAGCACTGCAGCAACAGCAGCAGGAATACGCTAGACAGCAGGCGGAACAGGAAGCAGCCGATTCAATAGCTTCTGCGTCACTTGGCAGGGTAAGCGGTGACATTTACAAGAAGAAAAACGGCAAAAAGGTGCTTTCAAGTTCGCAGGCTAATCAGATTGCTTCAATTTACAATACTGCAAAGTCAAGCGGAGCTTCACAGTCAACACTCAATCAGCTAGAATCTGCAATGACGGAAGCGGCAACACAGCGTTGGAATGAGAAGTACGGCTCAAAGAAAAATCCGTCAATATCATATCAAGCATACATCAAGAAATATGTTACTGACAGAATATCGTAGAAAGGACAAGCTATGAGCATTAAAAAAGACACGATACAAAATGCTTATAAGGCAGGAACTACAAGGCAATACCCAAATATGCCTTTAGCACAAGAGGAATACCTGAAAACAAAAAAGCAGCAACACGCAGCAGCGTTTCCTGCAGCTGTACCTGCTAACAGCTATTCAGATATGTACAGTGCATACGAACAGGCTATGAATGACAGGGCAAACGCCTACAACGCTATGAGCAACGCTGAGACGAAAGATGTTGCAAGACAGTTACAGATTATCGGAAATCAGAATAAAAACGCTCTATATGGCACTCAAGGCGTGAGAGGGCAAGATGTTTCTGAAACCTCACTTCTGCAAAACGAAATGTCAACAGGAGCAACTCAAAGCGGTGTAAGGTCTGCCTATGATACAGCTATGAGAGAAGTCGGAATGTCAAAAGACCAAAACCTTGCAGAAACAGACAGGCTAATGGGAAATCAGCAGGCCAACTACGAAAACCAAAGGCAAGAGCTTGCAAACCAGTACCTAAGAGATGTTGACGACTTCAACAGGCAGAAAGAATACAACGCAGAATTAAAAGCCATATCGGACAAAGCCAACGACACAATCTACAAACAGCAGGCATTTGAGGACTTTGGCACAGATTACTCTACTGTAAAGGCTTACAACAAGGCAATATCCAAGCTGAAAAGGGATAAAACCCCAAGCAACGACTGGAAGATTAACTACCTAAGAGAAAAACGTGACGCACTTCAGAAAGAAGTTGACAAACAGAAACTTGCAGCACAGAAAAACGCATACAGCAAATCTCTCACCAAGTACAAATCAACAGACCAAATCGACAGAGCTATTGCTAAGATACTGTCAGACGGAAACACAAGCAATGACTGGAAGCTGCCATATCTGAACAAATACCGCACAATCCTCAACAGGAAAGAGGTTGCGGCACGAAAAGCGGCGAAAGCGGCTAAGAAAGGCAGGAGCAGAGGCGGCGGCGGGGGCAAGAGCAGCAGCAAAAGCAACAATAACAATAATAACAACAATAATAATAATGGCAACAACAAGAAGAAAAAGAAAGATAAATATGCGGGAGTTTCATTAGACAGCTCAAATAAATTCAATGTAAATTACTTTAACACTCCGGCAAACTTCGATGAAATCAACAGAGCCTTAAAGAAAATAAAGTAGGTGACTTATATGGCGACAGTATTCGATAAACTGAATAAAAAAGCTGAAAAGGCAGCTGACAAAGGGGCGAAAAAGAAAAAGAAATATAACCCTCAAAAAAAGCAACAGGTAAAGAGCGGTTCCGTTTCTGTTGCTAAGAATAAAAAGAAAACCAGTAAAAACCTAACATCAAACGAAGCCTTACTTTTGCAGAACCTATCCCGTACAGGCTCAAAAAAAGTAGTAAAACAGGGTGTAAAAAACGCTGAAAAGACTTTACGAACTTCAAAGGCAAAGACTGACGAGTATAAAAACCTCAGTAAAAAGACAACTAAGAAAAAATCAAAGCCAAGTAAGCAGTTATCATCTAACGAAAGTCTGTTACTTCAGAACTTAACAAGAACAGGCACGCCAAATGTAGTCAATAAAGGCTTAAAGGGTGCAGAGAAAACTTTACGAACCTCAAAAGCAAAGACAAATGAGTATAAAAACCTGAACAAGAGGGTAGCAAAGCAGGACGAAAAGTTTTTAAATTCCTCACCTTTTGCATATGGCTTTATGGCGGGAACTTCGCCTATTCCGCTTAAACAGACACTGGAAAAGCAGACAGGCAGGAAGATAGACACCTCCAAAGCAGAAAAAACTGTCGGCTATATGGCAGGCTATATGGCAGGACTTGCGGGCGAATATGCTTTAACTGGCGGCGTTGCTAGAGGTGCTGTAGAGCAGAGTGTAAAGACAGCCTTAAAACAGGCAGGAAAAAAGGCAGGCAAAGAAGCGGTAAAGGATATCGCCAAAGAAGCAGGCAAAAAAAATCTCGCTAAGGTGGGAAAGAAAATGCTGACAGGTGCGGCGGCAGATACCATTACAGGTGTACCGACAAATGCACTTGAAGCAGGCAAGGAAGCCGCCAAAGCACCAAAAGGCGAAAAAGGAAAGACCTTTGCAAAGTCAATGGCACTCAACACAGCATTTGATGTTGGCTTAGGTGCAGGCGGAGAGGGAGCAGCAGCTCTAGTTAAATCAATAAAGAAGCGAACAGCTGAAAAAGCAGCTGCAAAAGCAGCCGAAACAGTAACGCAGACTAAGAGGGCGAAAGCACCAAGAGTACAGCCTTTACAGGAAAGACTTGCGGCAATAAGAGAAGCACGAAAAGAAGTTCCTCAGGCACCGGCAAACGCTTCAAGCATTGTCAAGAAAGCTGAACAGCGAAAAGTACAGCAAGTAGCGGCAGCTAAAAGCGGAAACATTGACAGGGCGTGGGACGAAATAAACGAAGCCAAGAATTACATAGACAGCGCAAAAGCAGAGTATAATCGCCTTAGAGAGGAACGAATTAACTCACTTGAAGATTATATCAAGAACTATGAAAAGAAAGGCTCAAAACGTGATTACGTGCCCGCTAATAACGAATACGGACAGGAATATTACATACCGCAGAACTACTCACTTAATGATAAATGGTACTCTGACTACTACAAAGTTAACGGCAAAGCGCCTGCGAAGAAAGACGCAAGAGCGATTGCTGAAAAGCTAGTAGACGAGGGCGCGGCTTATAAAGACAGCGAGTTCTTTGACGCCGATTTGTCAAATCTTAAACAGACTATAGACAGCGAGGAAACAATATACCGTTCGCTTTCTCACAGCAATGACTTGTCAGACAGTCAGCTTGCAGAACTGGCAGAAAGATTCACAGACAAAGAACTTGGCAAGAGGGTAATTGACAGATCCGCACTGGAAAAAGACTTGGGTGCTGACATCAATAGAGTAAAAGACACAATGGAAGAAAACATCAAGGAATACGGACAGTTTGTTAAAGACGGCAAACGCACCAATGTGCCACAAGCAACAGCATACGGAGACACCACGCAGGGAGCTGTCAATATCAGAAACAGCAAAGAATTTGAGGAAGCCAAAGACGCTATCGACAAAGGCATAAACGAGGGACTGTTTGCAAAGTATACAGAAAGTCAGAAAACAGCCTTATCAAACGCAGAAAAGACTATAGCTGATGACGGACTGGACATTGCCGCAGGTAAAGTGGCAGGTTATACCGAAAGCACAGCCAAAGTGAAAAAAGAAGTTTCTCAAGATCAGATTATGTTAGGCTACAAGGTAGCACAGAAATATCTTGACGAGGGCAATATTGAAAAAGCTGTTGATGTTTTATCTGATACAGCAATGCTTGAAAGTGAAGCCGGCAGAGCGCTGCAGGCGGCAAGGATATTTTCATCACTGACACCTGCAGGCAAGGTTAAATCCGTAACAAAGGTTGCTGATAAGCTAAGCAAGGAAAAGAATGTTGACATAACACTCAATAAAGAACTTCTTGAAAAGTTGGCAAAGACTACAGACGCAGACGAAGCAGCAAGAATACAGAATGATATTGCCGTTGATATGTGGAACCAAGTACCGCCTACCATTATGGATAAAATCAATGCGTGGAGATACACAAGTATGTTATCATCGCCAAAAACACATATCCGTAACATGCTGGGCAATGCCATGTTTGTACCGTTCAGAATAATATCAAACGGGCTGCAGGTGGGAATGGAAAAAGCCTTTGTAAAGGAAGCAAACAGAACAAGGGCGATATTAAACCCTGCAACAGACAAAAATCTTATCAAAATGGGAGCGGAGGACTACAAAAAAGTAGAATTCACTCTTAGAAACAATACAAAGTACATTGACACACGCAGACCTCAGGACGCAAGGGTATATAAACTTAAACCTTTAGAGAGTGCAAGAAAGTTCGTATCATGGTCTCTTGACGCAGAGGACGGATTGTTTATGAAGTACCACTACTCAAGAGCATATGCAAGGTATCTGAAAGCACAGAAAATCAAAGGAAAAGTTCCTGCAGAGGTGGCGGAAAAAGCAAGAGCCTTTGCTTCACAGGAAGCCTTAGAGGGAACATACAGAGACGCCAATGCATTATCTGATTTTCTCAACAATACAAGGAAGTCGTGGGCGAACGCAGATAATAAAGTGTTGGCAAAACTCAGCACAATGATGTTAGATACCACAGTACCTTTTGTAAAAACTCCTGCCAACATCTTAAAGCAAGGTGTGAGATATTCACCTTTAGGGCTTGCTGAAGGTCTTGTAAGAACAGGAATATATGGTGTTAAAAAGTCATTCAGAAGCCCTGAACAGGTAAGTAAGATTATCAAAGAAATATCAGAGGGGCTTACAGGTACAGGAGTGACAGCCTTAGGAGCATATCTTGCTTATGAGGGACTGCTTAATACCTCAATGGATACACAGAGCAAAAAAGGGCAGTACGACAAGATGTTAGGCGAGCAAGAATACTCAGTCAACATAGGCGACTATACATACACTGTAGACTGGACCATACCGGCGTCAATGCCAATGATGATAGGTGCAGAGATAGCTAAGTTTACACAGGAAAAAGGACTGTCATTTGTCGATACGCTTAACGCCATAAGTAACATTGCAGAGCCTTTATTAAATCTGTCAATGCTTAGTGGTATCGAAAACACATTCAATACAGCCTTTTCGCAGGAAAGTACATTTAAAGAGATTGCCAAAAACACAGCAGAGGGTTATGTGTCGCAATTCTTCCCAACATTACTTTCGCAAATAGCCAAAACAACAACAGAAACAAGGAAATCAACGACAGCCACCAACAAATCACTAGCCGAAAGAGATATGAAAAGGTATCTTAATCAGCTCACAAACAAGATTCCGTTGGCAAACGAAAACCTTGCTGATTACATCAATCTGTGGGGCGGCAAAGAAACAAAGCGTTCAAACTCGGACTATTTTGTAGCATTGTTACAGAATGTATTTTCTCCCGGCACTCTTAAAAAGAAAGAGACAACATCTGTTGATAGAGAGTTGCTATCTTTATATGACAGGCTAGATGACGATACTGCAAACACAATTATTCCGAAAAACACACCAAGCGGATATGGTGTAGCTTTTGCCGGCACAGAATATCAGATGTCAGAAAAGGATCTGCAAAAATATAAAGAGACGCGAGGCAGGCAATCATATGAAGAAGTTCACAAACTTATAAATACCAGCAAATATAGAAATATGAGCGACGAAGACAAGGCGAAAGCTATAAAGGAAATCTATAGCGACGCCGGGACATATGCAAAAGAAGAATTTTTGAGGTCGAAAGGCGTGTCTGACACAGATATCCAATTCAACAAATTGCATAAAGAAACAAAAGCAAAGTTCAACAATATGCCGTCAAATGTGACAAAAGAAGCGTATGTTGCTGTAATGAGTTCAAAAGGCAAGACTAAAGCAGACACAGACGGAAACGGAAGCATACGACAGGTTGAAGCCGAGGCATATTTAGATACACTGCCATACTCAAACAGCGTTAAGGCGGAACTATGGCAAGCCTATAACGCAGGTTGGGCGGCAAGAAATAACCCTTACAGATAGGAGAAAGAAGATGTTAACAACAACTCAAATTATCACGATTATTGGATTTATCTTTGCTTCAAACGGCTTTTGGGCGTTTCTTACAAACCGAAGTCAGCGTAAAAAAGTAAACCTTGAGCAAATGCAGACGGATATTGCTGTTCAGAAAAAATCAAACAAGGCACTACTACACGACAGGCTCACAGATGTCTGCCTTTTGTGTATACGGCGACAGTACGTATTCCCTGATGAACTCGACAACATAGAGTATATGTTTGAGCCATATGAGGAATTGGGAGGAAACGGAACTGTTAAAAAATTAGTTAAAGACGTTAGAAAACTCCCTGTAAGGGAATAGAAAGGAGAAAAAAATGTCTAAGAAATGGTTAAAAGCAGCTCTTGTGAGGGCGGTAAAAACGATTGCACAGACAGCAGTTGCAACAATAGGCACTTCAATGGTTATCTCAGAGGTTAACTGGGTAATGGTAGCAAGTGCGTCAGTGTTAGCAGGAGTAATTTCAATCTTAACTTCTGTTGCAGGACTGCCGGAAGTGGAGGAATAATATGCGAATCAATGTACACGCAGGGCATAACGCCGCAGGTAAAGTTGCCTGCGGTGCTGTGTCTATTCTAAACGAAAGCAGAGAGAACAGAAAAGTAGCAAAAGAACTTATCAGATTACTGAGAATTGACAATACTGTGTATGATTGTACGGTAGATAATGCGGAAGATGTGAACAAGAACCTGCAGGAGATTGCGGCAAAATGCAATGCTCACGAAGTTGACCTTGATGTTTCAATTCACTTTAACAGCGGAGCGAAAAACAAGAAAGGCAACGGTAAAGTTACTGGCACAGAAGTATGGGTTACCGAAAACAAGGGCATAAAAAGAGTTGTAGGCGAAAACATATGCAACAATATGAAACGATTAGGCTTTACGAATCGCGGGACAAAGAGGACAAGCGGACTTTATATCCTTAATCACACAAAGGCAAAAGCAATTCTTGTAGAGGTATGCTTCGTTGACGACTTAGACGACGCCAAGCTGTACCGCAAGGTAGGTTACAAGGCTGTAGCAAGAGCCATTGCGGAGGGAATTGTCGGACACAAAATCGACGAAAGACCAAAGTATAAGGCGGTGAGGAATGTCAATATCAGAAAATCCCCTACAATCCACTCAGATAAGCTGGGAGCGATTAAAAAAGGTGAGACGATAAAAGGTATACCCATAGAGAATAACTGGCTGAAAACGGACAGGGGATATGTAAGAATCAAAGGCCTTAAAACATACTTAAAGAGGGAGAAATAATGCTAGCAACAGATGTTTTAAAAAGGCTGAAAAGGCAAAACTTAATTCTGACTATTGCAGTATGCGTACTGCTGATTAAGAAAAGAGGCTAACCAAAATTGAGAAAGGTAGTAAAGGTATGCGAATTTATTGAGCCGGAACTGGACCAGTTCAGGGCAATATGTAATTTCGTAGGGCTTGAAAAAGATGTATTTGAATTGAGAGCAAGAGGTTATTCATTATATGAGATGTCAGATACACTTGACGTTGATTACGATACTGTCAAGAGAACAAGCCAAAAGGTCACACACAAAATCATAAAAGCAATTCCATACACTTAATACACTCTTAACACACACTAATCTGTACGTGATTGGTGTGTGTTTTTTTATTATGCTGTAAGCGAAAGGAGATAAAGATATGTACGGTTTTAATCCTTATACAATGCCACAAGCCCCTGTGGGCGTGGTAAACAGCAACAGAGGGGAATTAATCAGAGTAACAGGTTTTGACGGTGCTAAAGCCTATCAGATGCCCCCTAACAGCAGTGTAGCACTCTTTGACAGCAACGAGGACATATTCTACGTCAAGACTACTGACGGAGCAGGCTTTCCTACAATCAGAGCTTTTAAGTTTACTCCAATGGAAACACAACAGCCTGCAAGTGAATTTGTAACAAGAGATGAATTTGAGAGATTAAGGCAGGAGGTATTAAGTTATGGCAAGCAGTTTGTTCCAAACGAAGAAGCTCAGCAATCAGAGTAATATAATTTCACTGATAAAGGGCAATCCGGTGCAGGCATTAACAGGGATCCTGCAGAAAAACCCACAGATAAAAAACACGCTAGACGCTATGGTAAAGGGGAAAGATCCGAAAGATGTCTTTTATCAGAAGTGCAGCGAAATGGGATATGATCCGGAAGACATTTTAAAACTGATACGTTAGCCTTTAAGGCTTTTGTAAATAAACTCAGAAAGGGGTATTGAGATGGACAACAACTTATCACTAGCAGACATTGCAGCAGTAAGCGGCAAAGAGGGAGCAAGCGGCGGCGGACTATGGATATTCGCTCTGCTTATACTTTTACTTATCGGAGCAGGCGGCGGCGGCTTCTTTGGCGGCAGTGCAGCGTCAAATGCAATGACACAGGCTGACTTATGTATGAACTCACAGTTCCAGAACTTAAATCAGAATGTGAACGATATCGGGCAGAGACAGTTCATGCAGGCCAACGAGCACACCAAGGACATTGCCACAGCTTCGGCAGCAATGCTCACAGGCTTTGACACAGTAGGCTCTAAGATTGATAACTGTTGCTGCGAGACAAACAGAAATATCGACAGCGTAAAGTTTGACATGGCAAACTATGTAGCCTCAATTAATGCTACGTCTACAGCCAACGCACAGAAAATCTTAGATAAAATGTGCGAAAATCAGATGTCTGCAATGCAGAATGAAATTCAGACACTGAAACTGCAGCAGGCAATGTGCGGCGTTCCGAAAGTCAATCCTTACGGATATGGAATTGTACCGACATTCAGCGGCTGCGGAAATCTGACAAACATCTAGTCGAGGGGATAAAAGAGGTCTTACGGACCTCTTTTGAGAAAGGAGAAAAAAATGAGCTGTAAATCGGGAATATACACAGCAAACACTACACAGGGTACAGCCGTTGCTAACGGTGGAATATTACCTTTAGGTAATATCATCAGACGATACGGACAGCATATCAACTTAGGCGGTAACGGTATCACTCTTACAGGTGGCGGATATTACGATGTAGACGCTACAGTGACAGCAACAGCTGCAGCGGCAGGTCCTGTGTCAGTGGCATTGTATTTAAACGGCGTTGCTGTGCCGGGAGCGGTTGCTACAGTAACAGCGGCAGCAGATGGGATTGTAACACTTCCTGTTTCTGCACTGGTAAGGCTTAACGGCTGTAATGCAGAGGGAACTCTTACTCTTGTAGTAGGCGGACAGGCTGTAACCACATACAACACAGCAATGGTTGTAGAGAAGATATAAGGCGGTGATGTTATGGGCTTGAGAGATATCACAGACAAAATCTACGCCTTAGACGACAAAGAGAAAAAGGAAAAGGCCAACGACCTTTACTACAAATCAGCACAAATGCTAAAACATCATAATCCACAGGCATATGAGCAGCTTGTCAGAGAAGCAGAAAATATCTTTTATGACATTGACGAAGAAAAGGCTGTACTGATAGTCAGGAAGATGATACCTTTCGGCGAACGGTGGACTTACGACACAATAAAACAATTTATCGCCACAAAAGGAATTACAGACAGGTGCATTGAATACTACTTAGCGATGAATATGGCATACAATGACTATTACGAAGTGGCTGCCAAATACGGCAATGATAATGAGGATTACTTCTTTGACATAGCAAAAGCATTTGTAGATGATAAAGACGCAGTACCGAATAAGGTTGCAAAATACTTTATGCTGACATAAAGACAAAACCACAGTTTTACCTGTGGTTTTGTCTTATAAGAAAGGTCACATAAAAGTACTAAAAAGGTACTTAAAAATTATTTAAAACGCTTTTTTTCGCATATAATAGCCAAAATCAGCGTATTAAAAACGTTGAAATATCAATATTCATCAAAATCTATCAAATTCCAAGAGTTACTAGCTAACTAGCTCTATAGTGATATTATACTGTAAATTTCAACATTTTGCAAGATACAAAGTACTAAAAAGGTACTATTCTATCATAGAAACAAACTCTTCCTGTTTGTTCGGATAAAGATGGGAATATGTAGCAAGGGCTGTTCCCGGTGTGTCTCCAAGTCTTTCAGCAACAAGCAGTATATTACAGCCAAGCTCAATCATCATAGACGCATGAGAGTGTCTTAAGTCGTGCATTCTGATAATAGGCAAGTCCTGTTCTGCCAATGCACGTCTAAACTCATTCCTTAGTGGTGTTCTATTGGCTTTGAACAGCGTGTCAGACGGCGTCAAGCCATACCTTGCATTTATATAGTCCCTAAGTTCATCAACAAGGAAGCCGGGAATAATAACCTTGCGTATGGAATTAGGTGTTTTTGGCTTTGTAACTACTTTCCTTTGGGATATGTTTTTGTTTATGTTAATGCTTTTGTTCTCCAAATCTATATCTGCTAGCGTCAAGGCGAGACATTCCCCTAGACGCATGCCGGTATAAAACAGAGTATCAAACACAGCTTTGTATGTAAGGTTGGAGAATTTAAGCTGTTCGTATTGTTCTCGTGTAAGTATTGTATAGTTGCGTTTTTCTTTTGGTACAATATGCTTTGCAGTTCTAACGGGGTTTTCCTGCAGACCGCAAAAGGTGATCCCCCAGTTAATAATGCAGCTTAAAACTGCGGTTATATTTCTAATGGTGGTTGAAGCAAGACCCTTTTCCTGCAGAGAATACTGCCAGTTCTTAATCGCAAGTGGCGTCACTTCGGACGCAGAGCACTTAAAAAAACCGAGAATATGGTTGTCTGCCATAGATTTATGTTTAATGTATGTGCTTTCTTTTACCCTTGCCTTTAAGTCCACAAGATACTTGTTGACAAGAGTGTCAAAGCTAATATCGTTGTTGACGGCGGCGTGATTTTCAATAAAATCTCTTTCCCACGCAAGAGCTTCTTTTCTCAAGTCAAAGCCTGACTTCTTCTTCTGCTTTTTTTCTCCCGAATAGTCTTTGTAGTAGAACTTACAAAACCATTTCCCGTTTTTGTCTTTATATGCAGGCATAGTACACCTCCTTTTTACTGTATTACACTTTCAATTTTGGCATATATCTCAGTGTCGGAATACTTGTCCATTATTTTTTGCCAGTCATCACGATCAATAAAAACAAACTCCTCACTCAATTCGGCTCCAACACAATCTTGGCAGAGCAAATCATCTGCTTCGTAGTTTAGCGGATATTCGCCACCATCAGTGTAAACCTCAATGTCAATGCCACACTGAGGACATATAACATAAGCTTCTTTCGGAATTTGTGTACAAGAACATGTGAATATTAAAATCAAAACAAGCGTTAAGGTTAAAATTATTTTCTTCATTCTCAAACTCCTTTACCAACACACGCTGCAAGCGTCATATCCTGCGCTTTCAGCTTCGTAAGAACTTTCATAATACGATAAATCGTCTTTTCCCGACACATACTGGCACCATATATGATGATATTTTGAGCCTGTACGTGTAACGTAAGCATAATTTTCTTCCGAAACAGCGTCATTGTCATAACTGTAATCAGAGTTGCTTCGCAATTCCTGTTCGATTTCATCACGCAGCTGTTTGCTTATACATTGTCTGCAAGTTGTTGTGTATGTACCCTCAGTACTATTGTAATACAGATATATATTACGACCACAAGTGCTACAAATAGCGTATGTATCATCTTTATCTGTAACTTTGTACAGAAAGTAACCATTTAGAACTAACGATACGATAAGTGCAACAGTCAAGAATATCAAAGCAAATTTATTATTCGTTTTCTTTTCTTCGTTCATTTCATCACCTATACATAATTATTATCCTATCCCTAAACCTGTCATACTCCAATTTTGCGAAGTCATTACCTCGAATAAAAATATAAGTATAGCTTCCCGGGCGTGAATAATCAAATCCCAGTACAACCATACTTTCCACATAAGTCCTTATAATTTCAGTAACGGGCAATCCGTCACAGTTCTTCGAAACTTTAATACTGTCATAAGTAATCTTACTGTATTCAGCCTTACGTCTGACAGCAGCAGGCGAAGTATTTGTGAACTCGCCAAAATTAATAATTGCGGTTTTCCCATAGCGTGCTAACTGATGTATGCATTCGTCATTGCAAGGCGATATGGTGCTCTCTGCATACGCAGTACACCTCTGTGACATTCCCACAATAATAAATGCACTTGTCGTAAGCATTACCGTCACAACGATACAGGACAGTATGCTTTTTAATTTTATCTTCACAGCGTAGCCTTTCTCGCTCTTATGCGTTCTGACACTTATCAGCAACACCTATTGTGTTCTGAATGTTGTCAATTAAGATTTGTTTACTTAGTTCAGATAACTGCTTATTTGCAAAAACAACATCAGGGTTATCTTTAAGTAAAATAAGTAATCTGTTGAGTTCTGTTTTTAAATCAACAGGCGCTTCGTCACGTTCTTCATTGTCAATACCTTTAAGTATATAAGATATAGGTTTATCGAAATAAGCGCTCAACTTAGCCAGTGAGGGCATAGACGGATTTATGTCTTTCCACTTATATGCGTTTCCTCGTTGAAAGCCTATATCTCGTTCCATTTGGGCGATACTCACTCCCTTTTCTTTGCATAATAATTTAACTCTGCTATATACAGTTTCGCCCATAATAAAAACCTCCTTTCAAAATAACGTTAAAATTTACGACAAAAGTATTGACAAACGCAAATATTCACGTATAATAAAAGGGTAAGCACAACATAAATATTTACGCAATAAAAAATATGACGTAAAAACAACGTAACGTTTTTGATGTATATAGTTGTTTGCGTATTATCAATGTACATCAGATTACGTAACTTGTCAATATGTAAAACGTATTTATTTCAGTGCTAAAATGTGGAAAGGAGTTGAGAATGGAAAAAGACGACAGGATAACACCTGAAACAATGCACAGATATTGCTGCCTAGATGAAGTTGACCCCGCACTTGACAGGCTTGTCAAGCACGAGGTCGAGAGCGCAAAGCACATCGGTTTTGCAATAGGTTTATTTGTTGGTATTATCGCAGGACTGGCGACAGCATACATTATCGTTGCAATCCTATAATGCCGGTTATGGCAGCAATTATGGCAGAAACGCCAACAATAAAGCTGCAAATCTTTTGACACATATGTTTTCTGTAGCTTCTGAGCGAAATAGCGTCAAACAGCATAATATTGTTTGCCTCGTCAAAGCATATAAAGTTGTTTAGCTTTAGGTACTTTACAGCAGACAGAACGACCTTGTGGTTTTTACAGCTAATTTTTTCTGAAAGCTCGTAGATAGACATATAAGCACCGAACGATAGCGCTTTCATAATTTTGTATCTAATTATTAATTCCATAGTTATACCTCCAAGCACAGTATAACACAGGAAAGAAAGGAGAAAAGCTTGAAAACAGAAATTATTATCAAGAACATTGAAGAAGTGGCAAAACGCAAAGGTTTATCTATTGCGGCACTCGAAAGAAAAGCAGGACTTGCTAGAGGTCATTTCTACAAGCTGAAAAGCACAGCAATGCAGCTTGAAACTCTTGCAAGAATAGCAGACGCACTGGACGTTTCTGTTGCTTACCTGCTTAAAGAAAGAAAGGAGTAGAAATGTTAAAGAAAACAGGATTTTACACCGTCAAAGACGTGATGAACATCTTAGGCGTAAAAGAGGCTAAAGCCTATCGTGAAATCCGAAAACTGAATGAAGAACTAGCTGCAGAGGGATATATCACTGTAGCGGGGAAAATACCCGTAAAGAGGTTTAACGAGAGGTTTTATCAATGAAATTAAAAAGTATAGGTAAGACGGGGGCAATACCCGTAATAGCATTTCTGCTGCTTATAAGCTGTACCCCTACCAGTGAAGTAGTAGACGCACAGGAAATGCCAAAAAATGAAACGACCGCCCCGGCCGTCGAAGTACAAAAATGGCAACCTTGGGCGGACATTCCGCTAAGCAATGAATTGCAGGAGTACATTCATACACTGTGTGAAGAACATAATCTTGCATACTCATTCATTATAGCATTAATCGAAACCGAAAGCAACTTCAATTCTGACATTGTTTCAGCAACAAATGATTACGGCTTAATGCAGATTAACGCCTGTAATCACAGAGAAGATTTTGACTACTTAGACCCATACGACAATGTAACTATAGGAATCGAAATGCTGTCAGATTTAGCGGAAAAATACTCCGATGTTGAAAGCGTTTTAATGGCTTACAATCTCGGAGAAGCAGGGGCTGTAAACCTTTGGAATCAGGGCATTTACAGCACTGATTACACAAAAAAGGTACTGGATAAAAAACTGAAATACGAGGAAAAACACGGAGGTAATTTATGATATTTGAAACGAAAAACGGAACAGACCTTGAAAAAATAAACAAATTTGCTGAGTTGCTTAACCTGAGAGCAATTTCGCTAGATGTCAAGGTGGTCCCAGGTGGCGTTAATGTTGAGTGCAATGTTAACGAGATTGCCAAAAGGTTGCTGTTAGACATTTTCGGCATGCCGGAAGAAGATTTTGAAAGTCTCGCCGATATTGTGAGCAAAACAGCACACGAAATCGGCACAATTTTGGAGAAGTACGCAAAAGAGGTAACAAATGAGAGTACGAAGAAAGACGAGGAACAGCCAGTTACTGCTTGATTCGGGTAAATGCGACAAGCCGATGAAGCGGAGCAAGGAAGCAGCAGGTTGGGAATGTAAAGGCGATTGTATTAACTGCTTCTGCTTCATCGTCAAGACTGCAACAGGAGATTGGGAGCATATATCTCCAGTGGACGAGAGGTAATAATATGGCAGAAAGAAGAATGTTTGCAAAAACGATAATAGACAGTGATGCCTTTATAGATATGCCGCTGTCAGCACAAGCTTTATATCTTCACCTGAGTATGAGAGCTGATGATGACGGATTTGTTAACAACCCAAAAAGAATACAGCGAATGATAGGTGCAGCAGACGATGATATGAAGTTGCTGGTTGCAAAATCATTTCTCATACCGTTTGAAAATGGGATAGTAGTTATCAAGCACTGGAAGGTGCACAACTACATTAGGAGTGACAGAAAAAAACAAACTGTATATTCCGATGAAATGGCCTTATTAGAAGTGAGAGAGAATGGCGCGTATGAACTAATTGGAGCCCTTGCTATCGAAGAGGATAGCAGCGAAACGCCACGACAAAAAGCATACAGAGAAAGTAGTCTCCCTTATAGTTTTGAGTACAAAATAAGACGAGTGTTTACAGGGCGGCTATGCCCTATATGTGGAGCTGTAATGCAAAAGGAAGTTGAGAACGGGATCGAGACAAAAAACAGAATACCGACAATTCAACACAATATACCCATTTCAAAAGGCGGTAGACACGAACTTGGGAATATATCTGTTATTTGCAAAGAATGTAACATAACACTTCGGGACACAGAAACAGGCGACTTAAACGCTGAAGAAGTGATTGAAGAATGGGAAAAAATATGCAGTGTCAGTCAAGTGTCAGTCAAATGTCAGTCAAATGTCAGTCAAATGTCAGCACAGTATAGGTTAGGTAAGGATAGGTTAGGTAAGGATAGGTTAGTAGAGAGTATAGCCGCAGACGACACGCCGCCTGCTCCCGCTCCCGCAAAAACAAAGCATAAGTATGGCGAGTACAACAATGTCAGATTGACCGACGATGAAATAAACAAGCTGAATGAGGAATTAGGCGCACATATGACTACAGCCTGTATCACTTTCCTAGATGAATATATCGAGATGAAAGGCTATAAAGCCAAGTCACACTACCTAGCGATTAAAAAATGGGTTGTAAGCGCTGTAAAGGAACGGCAGCCAAAAGAACAGGACAGGCTTGCTTGGTTAGACGAAATAGATTGGAGTGGTGCAGATGACAATTGACGAATTTAGAATACTGACAAAAGCTATGAAAGCCGTATACACATCGCCAACCTTTCTACCGGACGCGTATGCGGTAAAGCTGTGGTATCAAATGCTTAAAGATATACCATACGAGCAAGCCACAGCGGCGATACATGAATATATGCTAACCAACAAATTCCCGCCTACCATAGCAGACATAAGAGAAATGGCAACAGTAAGCGAGGTGCAGGACTGGGGGACAGGTTGGCAGAAAACACTTAGCGTAATCCGAAAGTATGGTTGGTGCAGACAAAAAGAAGCACTTGAAGAACTTGACGAGCTTACAAGGCAGACAGTACAGCGGCTTGGCTATATGGAACTGTGCACATCAGACAACCTAATGGCAGACAGGGGTAACTTCAGAATGATTTATGAGGAGCTGTCGGCGAAAGAAAAAACAAGGGAGAAACTGCCCGAAAAACTAAGAAAGGAGTTAAGCAATGAAAGCAGAGGCATTACTGGACCTGCTAAGCGGCAAGCCAGTGACAAGGAGAGAGATTAGACAGCAGACAGGCTACCCCGACAGAGAGATCAGACAGGCTGTAAGAGATTTACGGCTCAGCGGAGTAAGGGTGGTGACAGCAGAGAACGGCGGTTACTTCATAGCGAGAAGCGAAGAAGAATATATACCGTTTCGCAATGCAATGATATCAAGAGTTGTGAAAATCATGGAAGTAGTTAACGCAATGGACAGGAATCTAAACGGGCAGGTGATATTGGAATGTACTGGTGTGAAGAATGCGGAGCAGTAGAAAAACCGCAGTTTGTGCATGACAGTACCGGAATGTACGAGGTTTGCCCGAACTGCAAAGGTGAATTAACCCACGCCGACAGGTGCGGATGCGGAAACTGGATGGATCCGACAGAGTTCATATGCGAGGACTGCAAGAAATTTATATCAAACATAGGCTTAACCCTGCAGGACGAGTTCGACAGACAGACAGGCAGAGAGGTAAGTGAGGAACATTTAAAGGAGTTGATGGAGAAATGGATAAGCCAATGAATATTTATCAGAGAATGGCAGCAATAACAGCAGAGTTGCAGACAGTTGCAAAAAATTTAACGGTAGCAACGAGCAAGACGGCGTCATACAAAGCCGTATCAGAGAGAGACATATTAGACGCAGTAAAACCCATTGAAACGAAGTACGGAGTTTACAGCTACCCTGCAACAAGGGAAATACTTGAAAGCCATATGCTTGAAAGCGAAACGCAGTACGGAACAAAAACAACGTTTATGTCACGAATTAAGACAGTCTACAGGTTTGTGAACATTGACAGCACAAATGACTTTATAGAGACAACAGTGTTTTCAGAGGGGATTGATTCGCAGGACAAAGGGAGCGGCAAGGCAATGACATACGGCGACAAATATGCGCTGATGAAAGCGTATAAAATCAGCACAGGCGATGACCCCGATCAGTCAGCAAGTGACGAAGCAAAGTACAGGAGTAAAGACCCTGACGCCAAGAAAGACGCAGAGAAGAAAAAAGAGCTTGAAACCACAGCGATAAGCGCAGCGGAAGCCAAAACCTTAAAGGGACTAATCGAGATGACCGGCACAGACGAGAAGAAGCTACTGAAATCATACAAGGCGGCAACCATAGAAGCACTTTCAAAGGCACAGTGGGCGCAGGCGGTTAAGATTTTAAGCGAAAGAAAAGAAAAACAGACAAGCGAAGTGCAAGACGCACTTTTCGGATAAGGAGTTAAGCAATGGAATTAAAAATCAAGGAGACCACATACACACCGATTGTGGTAGAGAATTTTGAAGAAATTAAATCACGGGTACAGAAGAAAGCAGACCATTATGCGAATATGGTCTACACAGAAGATGATTTGCCTCAGGCGAAGAAAGACAAGGCAATGCTGAATAAATTTATCAAGGCGATAGAGGACAGGCGAAAAGAAATTAAAAAGGCTTGTATGCAGCCATACGAGAGTTTCGAAGCTCAGATAAAAGAACTGGTTGCAATCTGTAATCAGCCGGTAAAGGCGATAGACGAATTTGTCAAAATGATTGACAGTCAAACTAAAGCTGAAAAGAGAGCGGAAATCGAAAAACTGTACGAGGAGACAGACCACCCCGAATGGCTCACGCTTGAACAGATATTCAACCCTAAGTGGCTAAATCAGGCTGTAAAGGTATCTTTAATCGATGAAGAGATAAAATCGCGTCTCAAGGCCATTGAAAGCGATATAAAGACTATTGCAACGTTAGAGTGTAGCTTTGAAGCACAGGAAGAATACAAGAGGTCACTAAGCCTTGCAGACGCAATAAGAGAGGGACAACGAATTGCCGACATTCAGAAAGCCAAAGAGGGCGAGGTAAAACCTAAGATTGACTATTCAAACGAACAGAGAGAATGGATAGCGTTTAAGGTTTGTATCACTCCAACGGAAGCAAGAGAGCTGAAAGCGTGGTTGATTCAGAAAGGAATTGAGATACGTGCATAAGAGAGCGAAAGCCTGCGACATATCACAGGAAGTCAAAGCAAGGGTATGGGAGAGGGATAAAGGCTGCTGTATTATCTGCGGCAGTCCGATAGCCGCCCCGAACGCTCACTATATCCGCAGGTCACAAGGCGGACTGGGAATTGAACAGAACATTGTTACGCTCTGTATGGACTGTCACAACGAATTTGACAACGGAAGCGGCAAATATTCACATGCGATTAAAAAAGCGGTCAGAGACTACTTACAAGGGCAGTACGACGACTGGAGTGAGGAAGATTTGATTTACGACAAGTGGAGGGATTTTGAAATATGAAAGGATATAAAGGATTTGAGCCGGGATTGGTTTGCAAAGGCAAGCAGTACGCGGAAAACACAGTTTTTAAAGAGGATAAGGCGGAACCTTGTGCAAGAGGCATGCATTTTTGCGAAGACCCGTTTGAAGTGCTGAATTATTACCCAATAATAGACAACAACGGCAATTTCAACGAATTTGCGGAGGTAGAAGCGTTAGATACGCCTGCAACCGACGACGACAAAAAATTTGCAAGCACAAAATTGAAGATTGGGGCAAAGCTCAGCTTTAAAGGTTTCATTGAAATCTGTGTCGATTTTGCACTCAAAAAAACAAAACTTGATAGTGGTGGTAGCGCTTGTATCGGCAGCAGTGGTGATGACGCTCGTATCGGCAGCAGTGGTTATGGCGCTTGTATCGGCAGCAGTGGTTATGGCGCTTGTATCGGCAGCAGTGGTTATGACGCTCGTATCGGCAGCAGTGGTGGTGGCGCTTGTATCGGCAGCAGTGGTGGTGGCGCTCGTATCGGCAGCAGTGGTGGTAGCGCTCGTATCGGCAGCAGTGGTTATGGCGCTTGTATCGGCAGCAGTGGTTATGACGCTCG
>ERZ773147.1119-NODE-1119-length-29068-cov-7.114604_pt1 | contig 29068 bp, 22 predicted proteins | sample MGYA00580851_ERZ773147 | MGnify/ENA primary metagenome ERZ773147 (study PRJEB29015, sample SAMEA2737818) | human gut metagenome | biome: human gut; feature: human-associated habitat; material: faeces | place: China | collected 2012 ... | reverse complement strand
GGCAACGCCATACGAGAAGTTGTACGTTGTGGAGGAATCTCCGCCGCTGTGCGAAAGTGAAGTCAGGTAGTCGTCCGCGTATACGCTCGAAACGCTGCTGCTGTTTGCGGTGCAGGTGCCGTCGGAGCAGATTATCCGGATAAAACTCTATTGCGTCCTATGCCGAACGCTTTGTTAACGTCAGCGCTTGCGCAAGGAAAGGGGCGAGCGCTTCCACTTCTGCGGACGGGGAAGCTGCTCGAGCTGCGCGCGGAGAGGTTCCGGCGCATATTGCAGCACGAGATCAAAAAGCTCCGGGTCATACTGAAAGAACACCATGGTTTTGACATAACGGTTCGTATTTTGAATGAATCGCCGCCGTTCGTTGACGGACAAGTTTCGGCTGCTCAGGTAGACCCAATAAGTATCTACGGCATTTCCGACAGAACCGACATCCACGTCCGCCATACCGCAGCAGGGAAGGTCATCCCAAGTATAGCAATACTTTTTCCAGCCGATATACATTATGCACCCGCTGCGATCAACAGAAATTTTTCCGCCGGAGAAGGTGAAAAGCAATGCTCCGAGCATCAATATTGTGTTGAAAGCAAGAAGCGCAATAATAAAGTAATCGCTAAAGGACGGCCCGTCTTCATTTATAATTTTTGTATATAAGAAAGTTAAAAATAGAAAGATAACGAACAATGCGACAAACAGGTTAAAATAGAATTTTGTAATAGGAAATTTTTTCATTGGCACCTCGCCTTCGACAGTGCTGTCGCACCGGCATCTCAATCAATGGGGCGTGAAGGTTTCTGCATCGGTCGGGGTGTTCCGGAGGATATGCAGTCCTTGCGGAAGCGGAAAAACGAAAGCAGGAAATGCACACACGCAAACGCACTGCCAAGCAGATACGGAAGAAAGGCCGGTGTTCCGAAAGGATCGCATGCAAGGCCCAGCAGGAATATGACCGCGGAGCCAACAGCGTTGCGGAGAAGCCTTTTGAGCAGGCGATAATTACGATACTGGTAATAATACGCTGCGAGCGGGGCCTGACAGTCGGCAGCTTCGCCGTCTACCGCCAGCACATGGCTCGGGCCTACAAAAGACTTCCCCTCACACGGAATCCGTTTTCCCATTTTCCGCTCAAACTCATAAAACACCCAACTGTCGCTGTTGGAACCGATTTCCGGAGACATTAGAAAATACCGAACATCTCTGGGCTCGCCCTGCTCAAACCGGTAGTTGGTCCCGGACACCTGCCGCAGGAAAAATCCCTTCTGCGACATATCGCGCAGCCAGTTTTCCGTTCGGATGGTCTGCGCCAGCGTCGATCTGCGGCGGACGGATATCGCCGGTTTCTGCATAATTCTCCCTCCGCTTTTTGAAACATGATTATTGGCCAATCCTTCGGGCACGGCGAAGTACCTCCCCTTGGTGATTCCGGAAGGACAATCAAAGGCGCTCATTCAACCGGACAACAGAAAAAAGCTCCGGCTGCTTCAGTTTGGGGAGCTGATCGCGGAAGCGCTGCAGCAATCCGTATTCGGTATTTATGTAAAAGCAGCAATTGTGATCGTTGAATTCTCCGCCGTCATCCAGCTCCATGTATACCTCTGCGAGAACATGTCCTAGCCGGTCTTTTCGCAGAAAGCGCAGGGACAAACAGGCGGTGGAGTTGTCGCCCCTTTCCTTGTTCGCCCAGCGGCATTCTTCGACTTCGCCGCTCAAAAATCGCGTTATTTGGCGGAACAGCTCGTCGATCAGGGAATCCGTCATGTATACGGCTGTTTTCGCGGTGATGACCGGCGAAGAACCTGTAATTTCAAATTCGGCGAAATCCGTGTCCTGCCATATCTTCTGTATGCTCAAATAATCGTCCATCAGGATTTCCCTCTATGGTTTCAAAATGCTCCATCAAAGCCCCTCATCCGCCGCCGGAGGAATTCTTCCTATCTTTCTCCGAAAAAGGCTCCATCGTACGATGGAGCCTTTTTTCAGCAGAGCACACTGCCGACAGGGATGCTGTTGTCGAGCATGACGAGATGCAGCTCTTCCTTGCCGTTCACCATGCGCACGGCGGAGAGCAGCATACCGCAGGACTCGAGCCCCATCATCTTGCGCGGCGGCAGGTTGACGATCGCGGCGACCGTCTTGCCGACGAGCTCTTCCGGCTTATAGTGCATGGCAATGCCGGAGAGGATCTGGCGCGTCGTACCCGAGCCGTCGTCCAGCTCAAAGCGCAGCAGCTTCTGCGACTTTTTCACCGCCTCGCACTTGAGCACGCGGCAGACGCGGAAGTCGCACTTTTCAAAATCGTCGAACACCACGTTCGGCTTGAACGGCTCGATGGGATCCTCCTTCGGCGCCTTGAGCGCTTCGAGCGCGGCGAGCTCCTTTTCCATATCGATGCGCGGGAAGAGGTTTTCGCCCTTCGTGACGGACACCGCGGCGGGGAGAACGCCGTACTTCTCCGCGGCTTCCCAGCTCATGGCGGCCTCGTCCGCGCCGATCTGCGCGGCGAGCTTCTCCATGCTCTCGGGCATGAAGGGCTTGAGGAGCGTGCCGCACACGCGCAGCGTTTCGAGCAGATTGTAGAGCACACGCGCGAGACGCGGCTTCTTTGCTTCGTCCTTCGCGAGCACCCAGGGGGCGGTCTCGTCGATGTACTTGTTGGCGCGGGCGATCACGCGGAACACCTCCGCGAGAGCGTTCTGCATCTGGAATTTCTCCATCTGCGCGGCGTACCTGCCGCGAAGCTCGCCGAGCATCCAGAGAAGCTCCACGTCCTCGACGCCTTCCTCCTGCGTCTCCGGCAGCGTGCCGCCGAAGTATTTGCCGGCCATGGCCGTCGTGCGGGAGAGAAGGTTGCCGAGATCGTTTGCAAGATCGGTATTGATGGTGGAGATCAGAAGCTCGTTGGAGAAGTTGCCGTCCGAGCCGAAGGGGAAGCTGCGCAGCAGGAAGAAGCGCAGCGCGTCCACGCCGTAGCGCTCGGCGAGCATGTAGGGATCGACAACGTTGCCCTTGCTCTTGGACATTTTGCCGCCGTCCATGATGAGCCAGCCGTGGCCGTATACTTTCTTCGGCAGCGGCAGACCCACGCTCATAAGCATCGCGGGCCAGATGATCGAGTGGAAGCGGACGATCTCCTTGCCGACGATGTGTACGTCCGCGGGCCAGTATTTATCGAAATCGTGGTACTTGTCGTTCTCGTAGCCGAGCGCGGTCGCGTAGTTGAAAAGAGCGTCGATCCAGACGTACACGACGTGGCCGGGGTCAAAGTCCACGGGCACGCCCCAGGTAAAGCTCGTGCGGGAGACGCAGAGATCCTGCAGCCCGCCATCGCAGTCGATGAAGTTATGGACCATCTCGTTCACGCGGCTCGCTGGCTCGAGAAACTCGCCGCCGGTCAGAAGCGAGCGAACGCGGTCGGCATACTTGCTCAGACGGAAGAAGTAGGCTTCCTCCTCGGCGTACTTGACCTCGCCGCCGCAGTCGGGGCAGCGGCCGTTTACGAGCTGGCTCTCGGTCCAGAAGCTCTCGCACGGCGTGCAGTACATGCCGGAATACTTGCCCTTGTAGATATCGCCGTTGTCGTACATCTTGCGGAAAATGCGCTGGATGCTCTTGACGTGGTAATCGTCCGTGGTGCGGATGAAGCGGTCGTTCGAGATGTTCATCAGCTTCCAGAGATCGAGCACGCCCTTCTCGCCGGTGACGATGTTGTCCACGAACTGCTGCGGCGTGACGCCGGCGGCTTTGGCCTTGTCCTCGATCTTCTGGCCGTGCTCGTCGGTACCGGTGAGGAACATCACGTCGTAGCCGCACAGGCGCTTGTAGCGGGCGATCGCGTCGCTCGCGACGGTGCAGTAGGCGTGGCCGATGTGGAGCTTCGCGGAGGGGTAGTAGATCGGCGTTGTAATATAAAAGGTCGGTTTTTCCATAAGACTTCTCTCTCCTGACTTTCTTTTATGCTCAGCCCTGCGGGACGTTGCGGGCTTCGATGTCCTCGGTGTGGTAATTGTAGGTGCTGTAGGCCTCGTATTCCTTGCTGATGGGGGTGGCGGTGTTGTAATCGTCACCGTCGTTGAACACCAGCCGCCACGTTGCCGCCGCCATGCCGACGGAGAGCGGATTGCCGTTGGCGTCAAAATACGTGCCGGTCTCGTCAAAGACCTCCCAGTTGTTGAACTGCATGAGCACATACTGGTGCTTCACATCGGTGCCGAGGATCTGGACGCAGCACTCGTTCGTCTCCTCGTCTACCCACGCATGGATCTTGACGGGGTACTCGGCGTCATTGCGGAACTTGAAGTCCGGCCAGCCCCAGCTCACCGTGGCGTCCATGCCCCAGGGGAGATAGCCCACCTGGAACTGGTGGCAGGCGCGCTCGACGATCTCCAGATTGGCGTAGAGCACGGCGTTGTAGAGCGTGGAGCTCACCTGGCAGATGCCGCCGCCGTATTCCTGCCGGACCTCGCCGTTGGCGTAGGCCGTGGCGGGCTTCCAGCCGTTGGCTTCCGTGCGCTCGCCGAGCGTGTCGTTGAAGGAGAGCGTCTGTCCGGGGATGAGCACCAGCCCGTCGAGCAGCCCGCACGCCTTCTTCACGTTGGAAATGCGGTCAGCGCTGCTGCCGGAGAGTGATGTGCGCACCTCATTGCAGTAGTCGCGGTTCCAGAGCCGGACGAGCGTCCAGTTTTTGGAGAGCGCGTCGCGGAAGAGCATGTCGTTGATCTCCTCCGTGGTGTGCTCGGGCTTCGTGACGGTCATCGGGATGGTGACCGTGTCGCCGTAGGACGCCGCGGCCCAGGCCTTTTCGGCTTCGGCTACGTCAAACGTCCGGCCGATGGAGGACTGCGTCACGATGAACGGCTCGCCGTGGAAGTCGATCTGCGAGGGATCGGTCTTGCTGCCCGCCGCGGGCGTTGCCTCCGGGGAGGCGGAGGCCTCCGGCGTGTCGGACGGCGCGGGGGTCGCGGTGGGTTCGGGCGCTGCCGTGGGCTTTTCGCCCTTGCCGTCGTCCTTGCCGGGGTCGGTCGTCTCAATGTCGGGGTTATACAGGATCTCCGCTTCGGCGACCTCGGAATAGAGGTCGTTATAAAGCGCCTGGAAATCGAACGTCTCGTCCGTGTTCGGCGCGCTCTCGTAGGTGAACGACGTGCTGCCGCCGGAGAGGAACGCGTCGCGGAAGGAGTTGAACACCGAGTCGGTGTCGAGCGTCATGCCGCTCGCGCCCTTGAGAAGGGTGATGCTGTCCTCGCCGACGACGATGCTGCTCTCGAGAAGCTGCTCGTTGATATCCACAGCCTTCGCCTCAATGATGGAGCGCATCTTCGCCTCGTCGAGCGTCACTTCAAAGGGATTGCCCTCATAAGCAAAGCCGCACTTGCCGAGATAGCGGCACTGGACATACTTCACCAGCGCGCCGAAGAGCCCATCGCCGCGGCCATAGTTCCAGGCGGCGTCCGCCGCAGCGTCGGCGGAGAAGCGCATCCCCGCGTCCGCGGAGGACATGGCAAGCGAGTTGCCGAGGGGGAGGTTTGCCGTGACGGAATAGCCGTCGTAGCGCTCGTGGCCGAGCGCAAGGAGTGTGTCCCGCGCCTCGTTGCGCGTCATGCCGGAGAGATCGGTATCGGCGATCGTCACACCCGGATAGATCGTATCCACTTTGTGCACGAGCAGCGCCCCCGTCACGACGAGCGCGAGCAGAAGCAGCAGCACGACGCACACGATGATGACCGGCAGTTTCCAGCTCCCGCGCTGCGCGGGAGCGTCCGGCGTGATGGGCGCTTCGCTCGCGCGGCGGGAGCGCTTTTTCGGCGCTTTCTCCTCCGGGTCTTCGCGCTCGGCCCGGCGCGCGCGCACCGGCAGCGGCGGGAGATCCGCCGGGGGCGCGGCGTATTCGGCCTCGCGTTTCGCGCGCTTCGCGGCACGGGAATTTTTCTCCCGTTCCGCCGCGGCTTCACGCTCACGGCGCTCCTTGCGGCTGAGCGTGCGCGGCGCGGTCTCCGGCTCGCCGGTCACGGTCTCGCCCGTATCCCGGTCGGCGGAATCGTAGCTCTCGCCGACGATCTCCGGCTCGGGCTCATATTCGTTATATTCGGTATTCCCCGTCTCCTGCGGCTCTTCGTCCGGGAAGGGGATGTAATTCTCGTCGTTACGGATGATGGGTACCGCCTTTCTCTGTTTGCGGCTTTCGCCTCAGTTCAGTTCATATACGGCTCGGACGCCGTCGGCAGCGGGACCTTCTGTCCCTTTGCCTCAAACGCCTCGCGGATCCACGGGTTGGCGTTGAATTTCTCTTTCGTCTGCGATTCGAGCAGCACGCCGATGAGGACGTTGGAAACGAGGAATCCGCCAGGCGTGAAGTGCCAGCGGCCGTTGTCGCATACGGCCCAGCCGTTTTCCTGAAATACCTCCAGCATCTCTTCGAGCTTGTCGAAGCTGCTCTGGTACACGCTCCGGTACTCCTCGCGGGAGATGCCAGCCGCGGTGCGCATGCCGAGCATCAGATACTCGCTCGCGCGGTCGAACGGCGTGAGATCCTCCTCTTCGGCGATAATACCCTTGTCCCCCAAAACGCCGGAAATATACTCGCGGACGTTGTGGGTGTAGGTATAGCGCAGCAGCCCGATGTTGGAGGCCGCCGCCGCGCCGAAGCCGATGTAGTCATCCAGCCGCCAGTACTTGAGATTGTGGCGGCTCTCGTAGCCGGGGCGGGCGAAGTTGGAGATCTCGTACTGCCGGAAGCCGTGGCGCGAAAGGAAGTCCACGGCGTAAAGGTACATGTCCGCCTGATCGTCGTCGGAGGGGAGAATGTCGGTGCCCTCATACTCGTCGTACATGGGCGTGCCTTCCTCAAGACGCAGACCGTAGCAGGAGATGTGCGCGGGCTTGAGCGCGAGCGCCTTGGTGAGCGTGTCGGCCCAGTCCTCGCGCGTCTGGCTCGGCAGACCGTAGATGAGATCGAGACTCACGTTGCGGAATCCGGCCTTGCGCGCGCGCTTGACCGCCATTTCCACCTGCCGCCAGTTGTGGCGGCGGCCGATGAGCCGGAGAATGTCGTCGTTGGCGCTCTGCGCGCCGATGGAAAGGCGGTTCACGCCCTCCTTGCGCAGCATGCGCAGCTCCTTGCGCCGGACGCTGTCCGGGTTGCACTCCACGGTGATCTCGCTCTGCTTCATCAGCCGGTTCGTGACCTTCAGCTCCTGCAATATCTCTACGATGCGCCGCGCGCCGTAGTAGCTCGGCGTGCCGCCGCCGAAGTACACCGTGTCGATGAAGTAATCGGTCATGCGGGGCATCGTTTCCTGCAATTGAATGAGCAGCGCATCCTGGTAATAGGGCATGAGCTTGTCCCTGCCCGGCAGACTGCAGAAGTCGCAGTACGCGCACTTCGATGCGCAGAACGGTATGTGAAAATATACGCCCAGGCGTTTGTCTTGGTCGCTCATAGTTCCTCCAGAATGTGGGTGGTGGGTGCGGGGAAACCCCTCCGTCAAAACCTTCGGTTTTGCCACCTCCCCTGTTAGGGGAGGCAAGTGGGTTTGCAGAATACTAACTTGGCTCCCCTAACAGGGGAGCTGGCGCGGCGCAGCCGCGACTGAGGGGTTTGTTTGAATTCGTCAGAATAGTTTGCAGACAAGCTCGCCATACTCCGCCGGATCGTCCGGGGTGATGCCGGCGACGAGCTGCGCCTGCGCGAAGAGCACCTTCGCCATAACGGCGGCGCGCTCCGGGTTCTCCTGACGCGCGGCGTCGAGCGCCTTGACGGCGGGGTGGTCGAGATTGAGCTCGAGCACGCGCTGCGCGCGCATCGCGTTCGGGTCAGCGCCCGGCATGGCGTGGAAGTACCGCTCCATTTCGAGCGTGATGCCGCCCTCGACGGAGAGGCACACGGCGTAATTCTTGAGCTTGCGGGAGATCTTCACGTTCGCCACGGCGTCGCCGAGCGTCTCCTTGACAAAATCGGTGAGGGGCTTATACTCCTCGTCGGTCTTGTCGGCGGCGGCCTTCTCCTCGTCGGACTCGAGACCGAGATCCTGCGAGCAGACATTGCAGAACTTCTTCTCGGCGTAGCTGCCGAGAATCTCCGCGACGAACTCGTCCGCGTCGGTCGAGAAGCAGAGAATATCAAAGCCCTTGGCGCGCACCTGCTCGGTCTGCGGGAGCTTCGCGGCGCGCTCCGGCGTTTCGGCGGCGGCGTAGTAGATGTATTTCTGGTTTTCCGGCATCGCGTCCACATACTCGCGCAGGGAGACGAGCTTTTCCTTCTCCGCGCTGCGATAGAGCAGAAGATCGGTCAGCAGATCGCGCTTCATGCCGTAATCGCCGATGATGCCGTATTTGAGCTGCGTGCCGAACACGTTGAAGAACTTTTCGTACTTCTCGCGGTCGCACTCCATGAGCCGGGAAAGTTCGCCTTTGATCTTCTTTTCAAGATTCATGGAGATGAGCTTGAGCTGGCGGTCGTGCTGGAGCATCTCGCGGGAGATGTTCAGCGAAAGATCGGGAGAGTCGACGATGCCGCGCACGAAGCGGAAGCATTCCGGCAGCAGGTCGGGGCACTTTTCCATGATCATCACGCCGTTGGAGTAGAGCCGCAGGCCGGGGACATAGTCGCGCGTGTAGTAGTCATAGGGCGCCTTCGCCGGGACGAACAGCATCGCGCGGTAGCTCACGGTACCCTCGGCGTTCACGCGGATGACGGACACGGGATCCTCGGTGTCCTTGAACTTCTCCTTATAGAAGGCGATGCAGTCGGCGTCGGAGGCTTCCTTCTTGCTGCGCTGCCAGATGGGGATCATCGAGTTGATGACCTCTTCCTTTGTGACGGTGCGCACGCCCATCTTCTGAATACCGGCCTCGTCCACCTCGCCGGTCTCATATTTTTCGGTCGTCTCCACATCGGTGCGGATCGGCCAGCGGACATAGTCCGAATATTTCTTCACAAGCTCCTGGATCTTCCAGGGCATGAGATACACGCTGTAGCAGTCGTCCTCGGTGTCGCTCTTCATGGTGAGGATGACGTCGGTGCCGACGGTCTCCTTTTCGCAGGGAGTGACGGTGTAGCCGTCCGCGCCCTCGCTCTCCCAGCGGTTGGCGGTCTCCTGCCCGTAGGCGCGGGAGATGACGGTGACCTTGCTCGCGACCATGAACGCGGAATAGAAGCCCACACCGAACTGACCGATCACGTCGATGTCCGCCTTGTCCTTCTCGGCGGCGTCCAGATCCTTCTTGAAGGCGAGCGAGCCGGACTTTGCGATCACGCCGAGATTGGATTCCATTTCCTCGGCGGTCATGCCAATGCCGTTGTCGGAGATCGTGAGCGTTCCGTTTTCCTTGTCGCCTTTGATGCGGATGAAGAAATCTCCGCGCTCCATGCCGACATTCTCATCGGTCAGCGAGCGGAAGCAGAGCTTGTCGATAGCGTCCGAGGCGTTGGAGATCAGCTCACGCAGAAAGATCTCCTGATGCGTGTAGATGGAATTGATCATCAGCTCCAGCAGCCGCCGGGATTCCGCCTGAAATTCTTTTTTCGCCATATTTTTATCCTCCGTATGCTATGGACTCTGAGCAGACCTTGAGAAGGCCTATACCCAGACACTATATTATACCGCGGCGTTATGTAAAATTCAACCGAAAAACTCGCCCGCCGCAGAGGAAAAGAGGCTCCGCGGGGGAAAACTGTGTTCCCGCTGCCGAAACCGGCGCACAAGAAGTTTTATTTTCGGCAGGACAGGGCCGCGTGTTGCCGCGGCGGGGGGCTGTGATACTATTCTCCCAATCTGGGCAGACGGATTTGCGGGCATCACCGCGTGGTGCCGGAGCGCGGACGATCCCCGCGGCACTACGCTGACGCAGGCGTTCTATATCCCGGGGGATCAGGAGGTCGTACTGGATTATAAGGACGGACTTTATACTCCGCAAAATCCGGCGACCGCATTTCGGAGTTGTACGGCGGCGTGTGCATGGCGCTTGCCCACACCTCTCCCGGACAGCATTATCCCAACGTGTTTGACGACCGGAACAAGGCATATGTCATTCCGGCGGGCGTGAAATATAAGCTGCTCCGTCAGGAGACCGGCGAGAACTGCTATATCCTGACAGAGTATCCGCTGGACAGATCGCAGCCGGACTGGACGACCTTCGGGAAGCCGTAAAACCGGCAGGTGAATAAGAGCAAGAAAAATTATCGCCCGCAGACATTGTCTGCGGGCGAAAACCGTTTGGATTTTATTGCTTTTCCGGTATCTGGGAATGGCCGGCGTTTATGAGAAGGTCGTGCCGGATGTCCCACAGGCGGTTCGAGAGATCGACGTAGTACCCGTGCGGGTTTTCAAACCGGCGCACCTCGGGCCAGAGCGTTTCGAGCTGCTCGGCGCAGCGCTTCCGGATATCCTTGAGCGACGGGAGATCATAGACGAGCTCGCCCGCGCGGAACACGGGAACCATCATGTTTTCAGCGCGGAAGTTCGTGAGCGTTTTGCGCTTCCATGTGTTTTCCGGGTGGAAGATCGTGAGCGGCTGCGTATCGTCCGGCGTCTCGTCATACAGGCAGAGATAGTCCGCAAGCGCCTTGCCGTTCGTGCGGTCGTAGAAGCGGTAAAACTTCTTGAAGTGGGGGATCGTGATCTTGGCGACGTTTTCGCTCACCTTGATCTTCGGGACGACCTCGCCCGATTCGCGCTCCACGGCGACGAGCTTGTATACGCCGCCGAACACCGGCTCGCTCTTGGCGGTGATGAGCCGCTCGCCGACGCCGAAGGAGTCGATGCACGCGCCCTGCAGCAGCAGGTCCTGGATGATATATTCGTCGAGCGAGTTGGAGCAGGTGATGGTGCAGCTCTCCCAGCCCGCCTCGTCGAGCATGCGGCGGGCCTCCTTCGTGAGATAGGACATATCGCCGGAGTCGAGCCGGATGCCGCATTTGGTGATGCCCATGGGCTTGAGCACGTCGTTGAAGGCGCGGATGGCGTTGGGAATGCCGGATTTGAGCGTGTTGTAGGTATCCACGAGCAGCACCGCGTTCGTCGGGTAGCTCTCGCAGTAGGTACGGAAGGCGTCATACTCGGAATCGAACATCTGCACCCAGGAGTGCGCCATCGTGCCGAGAGCGGGAACGCCGTAGAGCTGGTCGGAGATCGTGCAGGCGGTGCCGGAGCAGCCCGCGATATACGCCGCGCGCGCGCCGAGGATCGCCGCGTCCGCCCCCTGCGCCCGGCGGGAGCCGAATTCCATCACCGCGCGGCCCCGCGCGGCACGGACGATGCGGCTTGCCTTCGTTGCGATGAGCGACTGGTGGTTCACCGCGAGCAGGAGATACGTCTCCACGAGCTGCGCCTCGATCGCGGGGGCGCGCACCGTAATGAGCGGCTCGCGCGGGAACACCGGCGTGCCCTCCGGCACGGCCCAGATGTCGCCGGTGAACCGGAAATCGCGGAGATACTGCAGAAACTCCTCGCAGAAAATGCCCCTCGAGCGGAGATAGTCGATATCCTCATCGGAGAAGTGGAGATTGGTGATATATTCCACGACCTGCTCCAGCCCCGCGGCAATGGCGAAGCCGCCGCCGTCCGGCACCTGCCGGAAGAAGAGGTCGAAGTAGGTGATGCGGTCCTTATATCCGTTGCGGAAGTAGCCGTTGCTCATCGTCAGCTCGTAAAAATCGCAGAGCATCGAAAGATTCTGGGCATTGCGAACGTTCATGGCAAAGTGTCCTCCTGCCGGTGGTATCCATATAATTATACACGCCCGCCGCATTTTTGCAAGGCGATTGACACGCGCGCGGAAAAATATTATTTTATAGTGTGTGAAATTATAGACTATAGAAGATACAGGCGGGAGACTATGGAAAACGCGCCGGGAAAAGAGAATACGTTCCCGCGGCTGTACGCCGGTTCCGGACGCGTGCCGGAGGACACGGCGCGGCGTGTCGTCTTCGCGTCGTGGGCGCTGCTCGAGCCGACGGAGGGGCACACGGATGCGCTCGCCGCGGCTGCCGTGCGCGAAGAGCTGATGCGCTGCATCGCCCGCGGAGAACCGCCGGTTTTGTGCCTGTACGCCGGGGAGGATCCGGCATGGTTCGCCGCGAAGGGCGGCTGGCTCGCGGAGGACAATCTCCGCTGCTTCCTGCGCTATGCCGGGCGCGCGGCGCGCGCGTTCGGCCATCTGACGGACGAATACATCACGCTCTTTGAGCCGAACGAGCTTGTTTGGAAAAAGAGCGCCAACCGCAATCTCAATCTGCGCTTCAAAATGCTTTCGCACATGGCGTGCGCCCATGTGCGCGCCGTGAAGCTCGTGCGCGATACGCGCGCGCAGCGGCAGCTGCCGGAAACACGCATCGGCTTCGTGCTGCGGATGTACCCGGCGATCGATCTCCGGCGGGGGCTGCTGCGCGGGGACAACGCCGCGACCGCCTCGGCGTATGAAATACTGCCGCTGCTCGCCATGGCGCGGGGCAATTTTCTCCCGCCGCTGCGCAATACGCTCCGCATTCGGCCCGGAAGCTGGGCGGATTTCCTCGCCGTTTCCGGCGGCGGGGACAAAGAGAAGCGGCGCTACTGCTGCCATGCCGCCGCCACGCTTGCCGAAACGGAGATCTGGGAGGTCATGAATGACCGGGAGGACACATAAAACGGATACAAAGGATTTTCTGCCCGTCTCGCGCGAGGATATGCTCGCGCGCGGCTGGGACTGGTACGATATACTGCTCGTGACGGGCGACGCTTATGTCGATCACCCGTCGTTCGGCGCGGCCGTCATCGGGCGGCTGCTCGAGAACGCGGGCTACCGCGTGGCGGTGCTCGCGCAGCCCGCGTGGAACGATGCCTCCGCGTTTGCGGCGATGGGGCGGCCCGAGCTCGGCGTTTTCATCGGCGCGGGCAATCTCGACAGCATGGTCGCGCACTATACGGCGGCGAAAAAGCGCCGCAGCGAGGATTTCTATTCCCCCGGCCGGAAGGCCGGACTGCGGCCCGACCGCGCCTGCACCGTGTACGCCAACCGCGCGCGGCAGGCGTTCCCCGGCATCCCCGTCCTGCTCGGCGGGATGGAGGCGTCGCTGCGCCGGTTCGCGCATTACGATTACTGGGACGATAAGGTCCGCCGGAGCGTCATTTTCGACGCGCGCGCGGATATCCTCGTCTACGGCATGGGCGAGAGCGCGACGCTCGAGGCCGCAGACCGCCTGCGCGACGGCAAGCCCCTGCGCGGCATCCGCGGCACGGCGGTCATTGCCGATAAAGCGCCGGAGGGCGCGGTGCTCCTGCCGTCGTTTGAGGAAGTGCGGGACGATACGAAGAAATACGCTCTCGCCACGCGCGCGGAATACGCCGAGCACGACCCCATCCGGGGAAAGACGCTCGCGCAGGCGCACGGCGATAAATTCCTTGTCGTCTACCCGCCGGCCATGCCGCTCAAAACGGAGGAGCTGGACGCGGTCGCGGCGCTGCCGTACACGCGTGAGCCCCACCCGATGTACGATCCCCTCGGCGGCGTTCCGGCCATTGAGGAGGTGCGCTTCAGCGTCATCCACAACCGCGGGTGCTTCGGCGGGTGCAACTTCTGCTCGCTCGCGTTCCACCAGGGGCGGATGGTCACATCCCGCAGCCACGAATCCGTCATCCGCGAGGTGGAGCAGATGACGCACCATCCGCTCTGGAAGGGCTATGTCTCCGATGTCGGCGGCCCGACGGCGAATTTCCGCGGCCCCAGTTGCAAAAAGCAGAGCAAAGACGGCATGTGCCCTCTGAAGCACTGCCTTGCGCCGACGCCGTGCAAAAATCTCGTTGCCGACCACCGCGATTATCTCGCGCTGCTGCGGAAGCTGCGCGCCGTTCCGGGCGTCAAGAAGGTGTTTGTGCGCTCCGGCGTGCGGTTTGACTATGTCCTCTGCGACAAGAACAGCCCGTTCCTCTCGGAGCTTGTGCAGTACCACATCTCCGGCCAGCTCAAGGTGGCGCCGGAGCACTGCGTCGATACGGTGCTCGGCTATATGGGCAAGCCGCCGGTCGCGGTATACGAACGGTTTCTCGATAAATACCACGCGCTCAACGCGCGCTATGGCAAGGCGCAGTTCGTCGTGCCGTATCTCATGTCCTCGCACCCGGGCAGCCGGATGGAGGATGCGGTGGCGCTCGCGCTGTATTTAAAGGCGCACAACGCCCGCCCCGAGCAGGTGCAGGATTTTTACCCGACGCCCGGCACGATCAGCACCTGCATGTACCACACGGGCATCGACCCCATCACGATGAAGGACGTGTACGTCCCGACCGACGCGCACGAAAAGGCGATGCAGCGCGCGCTTTTGCAGTATACCGATCCCAAAAACGCCCGGCTCGTGCGCGAAGCGCTCGCCTTTGCCGGACGCGAGGATCTGATCGGTTACGGCGGAAAGTGCCTCGTGCGCCCGGCAAAGGGCGAAAAACCGTCTGACCCCGGCGAAGGAAAGGAAAAGGACCATGGAAACAAAAAGCATCCTCCTGTTCGCGTATCTGCTCGGAATGAACGCGGCGGCGTACATCCTCATGGCGGTGGACAAGACAAACGCCATGCGAAAGGCGCGGCGCATTCCGGAAATAACGCTCCTTCTGATCGCGGCGCTCGGCGGAAGTCTGGGCGAGTGGCTCGGCATGGTAGGCCTGCATCACAAGACAAAGCATAAGAAGTTTCTCATCTTCGTGCCGGCGTTCCTGTTTATCCATATCGCGCTCGGCGCGTGGCTGCTCTTTTTCCGGGGATAAGAGAATATGTCGAAAACAGTCGAAATTACGGATTTCTCTTCCCCGGCGCTGGACGTTTACGCCCGCCTGACGGAAAACCAGCTCGTGAGCCGCGCCGACCCTGCAAACGCGATGTTCATTGCCGAGAGCCCGCTCGTCATCGGCCGGGCGCTCGACGCCGGGTATGAGCCGGTGTCGGTGCTCATGGAGGCGCGGCATGGAAACGGCGCGGGCGCGGAGATCTTAGCGCGTCTCGGCGCGGACGTGCCGGTATTTACCGCGCCGGACAGCGTGCTCGTGAATCTCACGGGGTTTCACCTGACGCGCGGCATGCTCTGCTGCATGCGCCGCCGGGCGCTGCCGCCGGCGGAGGCGCTCTGCCGGGACGCGCGGCGCGTCGCGGTGCTCGAAAACGTGATGAACCCGACGAACATCGGCGCGATCTTCCGCAGCGCGGCAGCGCTCGGCATGGACGCCATGCTGCTCACCGAGGCCGGGAGCGACCCCTTGTACCGCCGCGCTGCGCGCGTGAGCATGGGCACGGTCTTTCAGGTGCCGTGGACGTATCTCCCGGCGGGGGAACGCTGGCAGGATACGCTGCACGCGCTCGGCTTTGAAACCGCGGCGCTCGCGCTGCGGGACGACAGCCTGAGCATCGCCGATCCGCGTCTTGGAAGGGTCGAAAAGCTCGCACTCTGTCTCGGCACGGAGGGCGACGGGCTCGCAAACGATACCATTGCAGACTGCGACTATACCGTGCGTATCCCCATGTCGCACGGCGTGGACAGTCTGAACGTAGCCGCGGCGAGCGCCGTGGCGTTTTATCAGCTCGGCACGCTCTGCCGTAAAACGGAAGAATTTTTATGAAAAGAACCGCAAAGATGCTCACCGCGGCGCTGCTCGCGCTTACGCTCGCGCTGCCCGGCACCGCCGCCGCGGCGGACGATACGCCGGCGGTGCGCATCTCCGAAATGATGTATAAAAACCATGCGACACTCCAGGACGCCGACGGCGATTTTTCCGACTGGTTCGAACTGGAGAATACGTCGAACCGCGTCGTGCGCCTCAAGGGGTGGAGCGTGTCGGACGGAAAGACCGTCTGGGATTTTCCCGCGGACGCGACGATACCGCGCGGTGGGGTGCGCGTCGTTTTCGCCTCGCGCAAGGATAAGACCGCGGCGGGCGAAAGCCACACGTCGTTCGCGCTCGGCGAGGGGGAGACGCTGTATCTCATCGCGCCGGGCGGGACGATCGCCGACCGCGCCGCGTGCGATCCCGAGCTGCCCGCCGACCATGTGCTGCGGCGCGAAAACGGCGGCGAACTCACCGAAAGTGTCTGGGCGACGCCGGGATACCCGAACACCGCCGCGGGGTACGCGGCGTTCTGCGAGAGCCGCAAAACGGAAAGCCCGCTCGTGATCTATGAGGCGGCGGTCTATAACGACACGTTCGCTCTCAAGGGCGAGCATTACGACTGGGTCGAGATAAAGAACGTATCGAAAGAGAGCGTGAAGCTCTCCGACTACTGCCTTTCGGACGACCGGCGGGAGCTGGAAAAATGGTCGCTTCCCAACCGGACGCTCGCGAAGGGACAGTCGATCCTCATCTACTGCACCGGCGAGGAGAACCCGACGACCGGCAACGGCCTGCGGGCGAATTTCGCGCTCAACGCTTCGAGTGAAACGCTCTATCTCACGAAGAAGGGCGAGAGCGCGGCGGCGGACTTCGTCTGGCTGCACGATATCCCCTACGGGTACAGCATGGGCCGCACGGACGCCGAAAACGGCTTTTTCTATCTCCGCAGGCAGACGCCGAACGAGCCGAACGAGACCGACGCTTACCGGTATATCTCCGAAGCCCCCACAGCGAACCGCGAATCGGGGGTCTACGAAGCGGGGCAGACCGTGCGCGTGAAGCTCGCCGCGGCGGGCGATATTTACTATACGACCGACGGCTCCGCCCCCACAGAGGAGAGCACGCCGTACACCGGCGCGATCACCGTGGACAAAACGACCGTCCTTCGCGCCGCTGCCGTGGAGGAGGGCGGCGCGCCGTCGCGCGCGCTCACGCTCAGCTTCTTCATCGGCGAGGAGCACACGCTGCCGGTGCTCAGTCTCGTGACCGACTCACCCCGACGGTTTTCCGAAACATATAACGGCGCCGTAAAATACCGCGAATGCGCGGCGAATCTCTCGCTTCTCGCCCCGGAAGGCGGTTTTTCCATCGACTGCGGCGTGGAGCTCAAGGGACGCACCAGCCTTTTCAACCCGAAAAAGAGCCTCGGCGTTTCGTTCCGCGGCTGCTACGGCGCGGAGACGCTCCGATACGACATCTTCGGTAAAGGCCCGGCGGAGTTCACCGAGCTTTCCATCCGCGCCGGGCAGGACTATATCTCCACGGTGTTCCGCAACGAGCTCATGCAGGAGCTGTGCGCCGAGCTCGAGACGACCGTGACGCAGCGCAGCCGCTACTGCGTGCTGTACATCAACGGCGAATACTGGGGCATCTACTGTCTCAAGGACGATATCACGCGGCAGTTTTATGCCAATCTCACCGGCACGGCGAAGGAAGACGTGACGATGCTGCCCTCGCCGGTGGCGCAGAGCACGGCGGTATATACCGAGGCGCTCGGACTCTGGCGGGACACCACGCTCACACGCCGGGAAGCCTATGAGCGCTTCTGCGAGGCCATGGATATGGACGGCTTCATCGACTGGGTGCTGCTCGAGGGCTACTGCGCAAACGTAGACATCAAGAGCAACCTCCGCTATTTCCGCACCGGCGACGGGCCGTGGCAGATCGCCTTTTACGATCTCGACTGGGCGTTCCAGACGAGGAGCAACTGCTTTTTCAATCTCATCGGCTCGGAGCAGACCGCGCAGATCGCCCCGACGATCCGCTGGCTCTTCGGCATCGACGACTTTAAGGAGCGGCTTCTCACGCGGTACGCCGAGCTGACGGAAACGACGCTCTCGGACGAGCACGTCACGGAGAAGATCGACGAATTCCGCGCGCTGCTCGCGCCGGAGATCGCGCGGGAGCGTGCGCACTGGGGCGGCAGCGAGAAAGACTGGAACGAACAGGTTGACGCGCTGCGCGCGAACATTGCCGACGACTACGCCGCCCACACCGTCCGGAACCTCTGCAGCATTCTCGGCATGGGCGAGGAGGAACGCATGGAGTATTTCGGCTTCTGACGCCGCCGTCCGGCAGACGCTCTGCCGCCTTGACAAACCGAGGGCAGCAGAGTAGAATCCAATCAAAAAAAGACGCCTGAGTGCTCCGTAGACAGGTAAAAACGCTTCGGAGAGAATAGGAAATCCGGGGAAGATCCGGAACGGTACCGCCACTGTAAGTGCGGAAGCTCCGCCGGGGCGAAAGCCGGTCATTGGGGAGACCCGAGAAGGCTGCACGGAGCTGAGGATGCACAAGTCAGGAGACCTGCTCAGAGATGCGTCGCTTCCCCAGCTATGGGGAATACATCATGCCAGCGGAAAAACGGCCGCGGCGGTCCAAAAGGACCGCCGCGGCTTTTCTGCGTGGGGAGGATCTTATGGACCGAATCATGATCTCCGGCGTGAGCAGCGGCTGCGGCAAGACGACGGTCGTGTGCGCCGTATTGCAGGCGCTGGTGAACCGCGGCTTGAAGACCGGCGCGTTCAAATGCGGGCCGGACTACATCGACCCGATGTTCCACAGCCGCATCATCGGCGCGAAGAGCGCCAATCTCGATCTGCATTTCTTTTCGGAAAACACGCTCCGCTTCCTGCTCGCGAAAAAAGCCGCGGGGTGCGATGTGAGCGTTATCGAGGGTGCAATGGGCTTTTATGACGGCGCGGGGCTCACCACATGGAAAACGAGCGCGTATGAGCTCGCCCTCGTTACGAAAACGCCGGTCGTGCTCGTGGTGAACGCGCGCGGCGCGGCGCTCTCGGTGCTCGCGGTCATCGAAGGGTTTTTGCGCTTCCGGCCCGAGAGCGGCATCCGCGGCGTTATACTCAACCAGTGTACCGCCATGACGTATGCTTCGCTCTCCGCCGCCATCGAGGAGCGCTTCGGCATCCGGTGCTTCGGCTTTCTGCCGCGGCTCGACGAATGCGTGCTCGAGAGCCGCCATCTGGGGCTCGTGACGGCGGGGGAGATCCGAGATCTCCGCGAAAAGATGCAGACGCTCGCCGCGCAGGCGGAAAAGACGCTGGATATCGACGCTCTTCTCGCGCTCGCGCACGAGGCCGAGCCTCTGGACTATACGCCCGCCGTGCTGCCGAAGAAGGAGAAGATCCGCCTGGCCGTTGCGCGGGACAACGCCTTCTGCTTTTATTATGAAGACAGTCTTGACGCCGTACGGGAGATGGGCGGCGAGCTCGTGCCGTTCAGCCCGATCACCGACGGCGCGCTGCCGGAGAATATCGACGGACTCTATCTCGGCGGCGGGTATCCGGAGCTGTACGCGAAGGAGCTTGGCGAAAACGCCTCCATGCGCGCGTCCGTCCGCGCGGCGCTGGAGCGGGGCGTGCCGTGCATCGCCGAGTGCGGCGGGTTCATGTATCTCACCGAAGCCATCGGCGATGAGCCCATGGCAGGCTTCCTGCCGGGGACGTGCTTCGATACCGGAAAGCTCACCCGCTTCGGATATGTGACGCTGCGCGCGAAGAAGGACAATCTTCTCTGCCGCGCGGGAGGCGAGATCGCCGCGCACGAGTTCCACCACTGGGACTGCACCTGCCCCGGCGACGCCTTTGCCGCCGAAAAGCCGACGGGACGGCGCTGGGAGTGCGCTGTGGCCTCCGATACGCTCTATGCGGGCTATCCGCATTTTCATTTCTATTCCAACCTGGAATTTCTTTACAGCTTTTATGACGCCTGTATAAAGGAGAAACACCGCCATGATGGAAAATATTAAACCCATGGACATTGAAAAGCGCAGCTTTGCCATCATCACCGAGCTGCTCGGCGATACGAAGCTCGAGGAGGAAAACGAGCTTGTCATCAAGCGCGTTATCCACACGACCGCGGATTTTGACTATGTGCAGAATCTTGTGTTCTCCCCGCACGCCGTGACGAAGGGACTCGACGCGCTCCGCGCGGGCTGCCACATCGTCACGGACACGCAGATGGCGAAAGCGGGCATCAACAAAACGATCCTCGGCCGTCTCGGCGGCGAGGTGCACTGCTTCATGTCCGATGCGGACGTCGCCGCCGAGGCGAAGGAGCGCGGCGTCACGCGCGCGATCGTCTCCATGGAGAAGGCGGCGCAGCTGCCGGGGAAGTGCATTTTCGCCATCGGCAACGCGCCCACGGCGCTCATCGCGCTGCACGGCCTCATCGAAGAGGGAAAGCTCGACCCCGCACTCATCATCGGCGTGCCGGTCGGGTTCGTGAACGTGGTGGAGAGCAAGGAGCTCTTCCTCGATTCCCCGGTGCCGCACATCATCGCCCGCGGCCGCAAGGGCGGCAGCAACGTCGCCGCCGCCATCTGCAACGCGCTGCTCTATCAGATCCTGCGGTAACATGGAACAGTACATCGAAAAGGACGGCAAGCGTCTCCGGCTCGGATATACGACCGGCTCGTGCGCCGCGGCGGCGGCCAAGGCGGCGGCATGGATGCTGCTCACCGGCCGGAGGAAGGAGACCATCACGCTCGATACGCCGAAGGGCATCCGGCTCGAGCTCGCCGTGCGTGAGATCACGATGCGCGCGGACAGCGTCTCCTGCGCCATCGAAAAGGACAGCGGGGACGACCCCGATGTGACGAAAGGCACGCTCATTTTTGCCTCGGTCCGCCGGACGGACGAGCCGGGCGTGCATATCGACGGCGGCGAGGGCGTCGGCCGCGTGACAAAGCGCGGGCTCGACCAGCCGGTCGGAAACGCCGCCATCAACTCCGTGCCGCGGCAGATGATCCGCGAGAACGTGGAGGAGGTCATGGCGCTCACGGATTCCTCCGGCGGGCTGGACGTGGTCATCTCCGCGCCCGAGGGTGAGGCTCTCGCGAAAAAGACGTTCAACCCCCGTCTCGGCATCGTCGGCGGGATATCCATCCTCGGAACGACCGGCATCGTGGAGCCGATGAGCGAAGCGGCGCTCGTGGAGACCATCCGCGTGGAGCTGCGGCAGCGCCGCGCGATGGGGAAGGAATACGCCCTGCTCACGCCGGGCAACTACGGCTCGGACTTCATCCGGCAGAATCTCGACGTCGATCTGAATACCGCGGTGCAGGTCTCCAACTTCCTCGGCGACGCGCTCGATATCTGCCGCGCGCTCGGCTTTCGCGGCGCGCTGCTCGTCGGGCATGTCGGCAAGCTCGTAAAGACCGCGGGCGGCATGATGAACACCCACTCCAAATACGGCGACTGCCGCATGGAGATCCTCGCCGCGCACGCTGCGGCGGCGGGCGTGGACGCGGAGCACATCCGCGAGATACTCGACTGCGCCGCGTGCGACGACGCGGTGCGCATCCTGCGCGAATGCGGTCGGGACGCCCCGGCGCTCGCGCGCGTCACGGAAAGGGCGCTCTTCCATCTTTCGCACCGCGCGGACGGCATGGAGGTCGGCCTTTTGATGTTTTCCAAGGAATACGGCGTTCTGGGGCAGAGCGAAAACGCTCCGGCGCTTCTCAAAAAGATCATGGAGGAATGAAATCGTATGGTACATTTTGTCGGAGCCGGCAGCGGCGCTGCCGATCTCATCACGGTGCGGGGAGCGAAGCTGCTCGGCGAGTGTGACGTGGTCATCTACGCCGGAAGTCTCGTGAACCCCGCGCTGCTCGCGTACTGCCGGAAGGACTGCCGCATTTACAACAGCGCCGAAATGACGCTCGAGCAGGTCATCGACGCCATCCGAAAGGCCGAGGCCGCGGGGGAAACGACCGTCCGTCTCCACACCGGCGACTCGAGCATTTTCGGCGCGGTGCGCGAGCAGTTCGCCGAGCTCGACAAGCTCGGCATTGCCTACGACGTATGCCCCGGCGTGAGCGCGTTCTGCGGCGCGGCGGCCTCGCTCAAAACGGAGTACACGCTGCCCGACGTGAGCCAGACCGTCATCATCACCCGCGCGCCGGGCCGGACGCCAGTGCCGGAAAAGCAGTCTATCGCGGCGCTCGCCGCGCATCAGGCGACGATGGTGCTCTTCCTCAGCACGAGCCTCACCGAAAAGCTCCAGCGCGAGCTGCTCGCGGGCGGCTACCCCGAGAGCACGCCCGCGGCGGTCGTATACAAGGCGACGTGGCCCGAGGAGAAGATCTTCCGCTGCACCGTCGGGACGCTGCATAAGACCGTTACGGAAAACGGCCTTACGAAAACGAGCCTCATCATCGTGGGCGAGTGCATGGGGGATAAGTATCTCCGCTCGCTTTTGTACCATCCCGGCTTCACCACGGAGTTCCGGGAGGCCACGGAATGAACGCCGCGCTCTTCGCCTACAGCCGCCGCGGCTGCGCCACGGCGCGCCGCGTCATGGCGGCGCTGGCGGACTGGGACATACAGCCGTATACCATGGAGCGGTTTGCGGAGGACGGCTTTGCGCCGCTCGGCCGTCCGGCGAGGGAGTTTTACGGGCCGATCTTCGGGGACGTGCAGGCCATGATCTTTGTTTCGAGCGTCGGGCTCGCCGTGCGGGAGGTCGCGCCGCATCTCAAAAGCAAGGCGACCGACCCCGCGGTGCTCGTGCTCGACGAGCTGGGGCAGTATGTGATCCCCGTGCTCTCGGGCCATATCGGCGGGGCGAACGAGCTGGCCAAAGCGCTTGCCGCCTCGCTCGGCGCGCAGGCGGTCATCACGACGGCGACCGACATCAACGGCCGCTTCTCCGTGGATGCGTGGGCGGTGCAGAATGGCTGCGCCATCGCGAGCCTGCCGCTCGCGAAGGCCGTGTCCGCCGCCGTGCTCGAGGGGGACGTGCCGTTTCTCAGCGACTTTCCGGTCGTGACGGATCTGCCGCGCGGGCTCGCGCCGGGCGATGCCGGCGCGCTCGGCGTATACATCGGCGTCTATGAAAAGACGCCGTTTGCAAAGACGCTGCGGCTCGTCCCGCGCGTCGTGCGTCTCGGCATCGGCTGCCGGAAGGGAACGGACGAGGAAACGATCCGCGCGGCGGTGAACGAAGCGCTCGCCGCGCACGGCATCGACCGGCGCGCGGTGAAGTGCGCCGCGTCCATCGATCTCAAGGCGGAGGAGGCGGGGCTTCTCGCCTACTGCCGCTCGGAGGGGCTGAGCGCGGAGTTTTACACGGCGGACGAGCTGCGCGCGGTGCGCGGTGAGTTCACCCCTTCGGAATTTGTGAAAAGCATCACCGGCGTGGACAACGTGTGCGAGAGAGCCGCGCTCCGAAACGCCGAAACGTTATTGGTAAAAAAGACCGCCCGCAGCGGCGTGACCGTGGCGGCGGCGGCAGAACATTGGGAGGTGCGCTTTGCGTAAGCTGGCTGTTGTGGGCATCGGCCCCGGAAACTATGAAAATATGACGATCCGCGCCGACCGCGCGCTGCGCGAGTGCGACGTGATCGTCGGGTATACCGTGTACGTCGATCTCGTGAAGGAGCGCTACGCGGATAAGGAATTTCTCACCACGCCGATGCTGCGCGAGGTGGAGCGCTGTGAAATGGCGCTCGAAACGGCGCGCGGCGGAAAGACCGTTGCGATGATCTGCTCTGGCGACAGCGGCATTTACGGCATGGCGGCGCTGCTCTATGAGCTGCGCGGCGAGGCAGCCGAGCCCGAGATCGAGGTCATCCCCGGCCTCACCGCCGCGTGCAGCGGCGGCGCGCTGCTCGGCGCGCCGCTCACGCACGACTTTGCCGTCATCAGTCTGAGCAACCGGCTGACGCCGTGGGAGAAGATCGAAAAGCGGCTCGCGTGCGCCGCCGAGGCGGATCTCGGCATCGTGCTTTATAACCCTCGCAGCAAGGGCCGCCCGGACAATCTCCGCATGGCGTGCGATATCCTGCTGCGGTATCTGCCGGAGGACCGGCCCTGCGGCGTGGCGCATTCCATCGGTCGCGAGGGCGAGGCGGGCGAGTATATGACGCTCGGCGCGCTGCGCGATGCCGATGTGGATATGTTCAGCACCGTGTTCATCGGCAACGCCATGACGAAAATGATCGGCGGCGCGATGGTGACGCCGCGCGGCTATCGCCGCAAAGAGGTGCCGGATGCCTAAGCTCTGCGTATTTGCCGGCACGACCGAGGGACGCGAGATCGCCGAGTTTCTCGCCGAGCAGAGCGCGGACGTGACCGTGTGCGTGGCTACGGAATACGGCGAAACGCTGCTCCCGCAGGGAGAGGGGCTGCACATTTCCGCGCGGCCTCTGCCGCGCGAGGAGATGGCGGAGCTCTTCCGCCGCGAGCGCTTCGATCTTGTCATCGACGCGACGCACCCGTACGCCAAGCGCATCACCGAGAGCATCGCCGCGACCTGCGCCGGCACGGACACGGAGTATCTCCGGCTCCTGCGGCCCGACACGGCTGCGCCGGAAAACGCCGTCTTTGTCGAGGACGCCGCCGGAGCGGCGGAGTATCTCGACCGCGTGGACGGGAACATCCTGCTTACGACCGGCAGCCGGGAGCTGCACGCCTTTGCGTCCGTCCGCGATTTTGCTTCGCGTGCTTACGCCCGCGTGCTGCCGATGGAGGATTCGCTCCGCGCCTGCCGCGAGGCGGGTCTGCCGCCGGCACACATTCTCGCGATGCAGGGGCCGTTTTCCAGAGAACTCAACGCCGCCATGCTCCGGAGCATCGGCGCGGCGTATCTCGTAACGAAGGCCTCCGGCAGCGCCGGAGGATTTGAAGAAAAGATCGCCGCCGCGGCGGAAACGGGCGCGGTGCCGGTCATCATCGGCCGTCCGCCGCAGCGCGAGGGGCTCTCCGCCGCGGAAACGGTGGAGCTTCTCTGCCGCCGGTTCGGCTTTTCCGCAAAGCCGGAGGTCGCCGTCGTGGGGCTCGGCCCCGGCAGCCGCGCCGCGCTCACCGGCGAGGCGCGCGAGGCGCTGTCCCGCGCCGGGTGTCTCATCGGCGCGGCGCGGATGATCGAAGCCGCTGCCGCGCCCGGACAGGCGGCGCACGCCGCCATCGCGCCGGAGGATATCCGCGATTACATTCTCGCGCACCCGGAATACCGCTCGTTCGCGGTCGTTATGTCCGGCGACACCGGCTTTTTCAGCGGCACGAAGAAGCTCCTGCCGCTGCTCGCCGGCTGCCGCGTCACGGTGCTGCCGGGGCTGAGCTCGCTCTCCTGTCTCTGCGCGAGGCTCGGCACGTCTTACGAGGATGTGCTCCCCGTTACGCTCCACGGCCGGAGCGAGCCGATTTTGCTCCCGCTCGCGCAGGGGCGGCGGGTCTTCGCGCTCGTCGGCGGCGAAAACGGCATGGGAAAGCTCTGCCGCGCGCTTACGGAAAACGGCATGGGCGCGGCGCGTGTTTCGGTCGGCGAGCATCTGAGCTATCCCGACGAGGCCATCACCACCGGTACGGCGGAGGAGCTTTCGGAAAGACATTTTGAAAGTCTCGCCGTGGCGCTCATTGAATACGGCGGCGAACCGCTGCCCGTAACGGCGGGGCTGCCGGACGAGGCGTTTTCGCGCGCCGAGAGCGTGCCGATGACGAAAAGCGAGATCCGCGCCGTATGCCTCTCCAAGCTCGCGCTGCGCGAAGACTCCGTTGTCTGGGACGTCGGCGCGGGCACGGGCAGCGTCACCGTCGAAGCGGCGATGGCCGCCCGGCGGGGGCGCGTATACGCCGTGGAGCGCAAAGACGCCGCCTTTGATATCCTGCGCGAAAATCTCCGCAGGTTCCACACCGACAACGTGACGCCCGTTTCCGGCACCGCGCCGGACGCCTGCGCCGATCTCCCCGCGCCGACGCACGCCTTCCTCGGCGGGACGACCGGCCATATGAAGGAGATCATCGCGCTGCTGCTGGAGAAAAATCCGCGCGTGCGCATCGTGGCGACGGCGGTAACGCTCGAATCCGTTGCGGAGCTTACCGAGTGCGTGAAGGCGTTTCCGTTTCGCGAAACGGAGGCGGTGTCTCTCACCGCCGCGCGCAGCCGCAAAGCCGGCGCGTACCATCTGATGACCGGCCAGAACCCGGTGTACATTTTTACCATGCAGGGGTGAAGAACCGATGTACCATCTCATCGCGCTGCTGATCGGCTTTTTTGTCGATCTGCTGCTTGGCGACCCGCACAGCATCCCGCACCCGGTCGTGTGGATCGGGAAGCTGATCTCGGCGGCGGAAAAGCTCGTGCGGCGCCTGTTCCCCAAAACCGTCCGCGGCGAGAACATCGCCGGAGGCGTGCTCTGGGTCATTGTCGTGCTCGTCTCGACCGCCGTCCCGGCGCTGCTTCTGTACGCGGCCTACCGTCTCCATCCGGCGGCGGGACTCGTCCTCGAGAGCATCATGTGCTGGCAGATCCTCGCGACCCGGTCGCTGCGCGACGAGAGCATGAAGGTCTATGCCGCGCTGAAAAAGGGCGTGCCGGAGGAGTACCGCCGCGCCGTTTCGATGATCGTCGGGCGCGATACCGCGGAGCTGGACGATCTGGCCGTAACGCGCGCCGCGGTGGAGACCGTGGCGGAGAACGCTTCCGACGGCGTCATCGCGCCGATGCTCTTTCTCGCGCTCGGCGGCGCTCCGCTCGGCTTTTTCTATAAGGCCGCCAACACCATGGACTCCATGCTCGGGTATATCGAGATGCCGTATAAGAACATCGGCCTTGTCCCGGCAAAAATGGACGACGTGCTGAACTATATCCCCGCGCGGCTCTCGGCGCTTTTGATGCTCGCGGCGGGTGCGCTGCTCGGTATGGACGCGAAAAACGGCTGGCGGATCTGGCGGCGCGACCGCCGGAACCATGCCAGCCCCAACTCCGCGCAGACGGAGTCCGTGTGCGCGGGCCTGCTCGGCGTGCGTCTCGCGGGCGATGCGTATTACCACGGCGAGCTCCACAAAAAGCCGTACATCGGCGACGCGCTGCGCGAGATCGAATACGAGGACATCCCCCGCGCGGGGCGGCTGCTCTACGCGACGGCGGCGCTCTCGCTCGTTTTGTTCGGCGCGGTCCGTTTCCTTCTGGTGATGTAAATGCTGTACGATACGAAAAACCCCCACGGCGGGGACATTTACGCCGGAAATGTCCGGCTGGACTTTTCCGCCAATACAAACCCCTTCGGCACGCCGGAGAGCGTGCTCGCGGCCATCACCCGTGCGCTGCCCGAGGTGCACCGCTACCCCGACCCCTACTGCCGCGCGCTGCGCGCCGCCATCGCCGCGGCGGAGGGCGTGCCGGAGGAATACATCCTCTGCGGCAGCGGCGCGGCGGAGCTCATATACGCCTTTGCCGACGCCGTCCGGCCGCAGCGCGCCGCCGAGCTCGCGCCGACGTTTGCGGAATATTCGCTCGCGCTCGCGCGCACGGGCTGCGCCGTGGCGCGCTATACGCTCTCGGAGAAGAACGATTTTGCGCCGGACGGCGGCATTCTGAATTTTCTGCGGGAGACGAGGCCGGAGGTGTTTTTCCTCTGCAACCCGAATAACCCCACCGGACGGCTGGCCGATGGCGCGCTGCTTAAAGAAATTCTCGCGCTCTGCGAAAAGCTCGGAACGTACCTTTTCGCGGACGAGTGCTTTCTCGATCTGACGGACGGCGGCGAGAGCCTGAAGCCGTTCCTCACGCGCTGCCCGCGGCTTTTTATCCTCAAGGCGTTCACGAAAAGCTACGGCATGGCGGGCGTCCGGCTCGGTTACGGTCTCTGCGCGGACGCATCGCTGCTGCACGGTATGTCCGAGACCGTGCCGCCGTGGAACGTCTCCACGCTTGCGCAGGCGGCGGGCGTCGCGGCGCTGGGGGAGACGGACTTTCTTGAAAAGACCCGCGCGCTCGTGCGCACGGAGCGCGCGTGGCTCGCGGAACAGCTTGCCGCGCTCGGCTTTCGCGTGATACCCTCGGACGCGAACTATCTCCTGTTCCGCGCCGCGCCCGGACTGGACGCCGCGCTGCGGGAACAGGGGATCCTCATACGAAACTGCGAAAATTACGCGGGGCTCTGCCCCGGCTGGTACCGCATCGCCGTGCGCACGCGCGCGGAAAACGAGGCGCTCATCCGCGCCCTACGGGAGGTCTGACCATGGCAAAGAACATTATGATCCAGGGCACGATGTCCAACGCGGGCAAGAGCATCCTCTGCGCCGGACTGTGCCGCATTTTCCGGCAGGACGGCTACAGAGTCGCGCCGTTCAAAAGCCAGAACATGGCGCTCAACTCCTTCATCACCGCCGCGGGCGGCGAGATGGGGCGCGCGCAGGTCGTGCAGGCGGAGGCCGCGGGCATCGCGCCGGACGTGCGCATGAACCCCATTCTTCTCAAGCCGACGACCGACGTCGGCAGCCAGGTGATCGTCAACGGCGTCGTGCAGGGCAACATGCACGCAATGGAGTATTACCGCCGCAAGCGCGAGTATATCCCCGCGGTGATGGAAGCGTATAACTCGCTCGCCGCGGAGAACGATATCCTCGTCATCGAGGGCGCGGGAAGCCCTGCGGAGATCAATCTCAAGCAGGAGGACATCGTGAACATGGGCCTTGCGAAGCTCGTGGACGCGCCGGTGCTCCTCGTCGGCGACATTGACCGCGGCGGCGTGTTTGCGCAGCTCTACGGCACCGTGGCCCTGCTCGAGCCGGACGAGCGAGCACGCATCCGCGGCACCATCGTCAACAAGTTCCGCGGGGATAAGAAGATCCTGGAGCCGGGGCTCAAAACGCTCGAGGAGCTGTGCGGCGTGCCGGTGGCGGGCGTCGTGCCGTATGTCCATCTCGATATCGACGACGAGGACAGCCTCTCCACGCGCTTTGACCGCGGCAGCGAGCGCCGCGCGATCGACATTGCCATCGTTCGTCTGCCGCGCATCTCGAACTTTACGGACGTGAGCCCGTTTGAGCGGTACGAAAACGTGTCCGTGCGCTACATTGAGCGCGCCGCGGAGCTCGGAGCGCCCGACATGATCGTCCTCCCCGGCACGAAGAGCACCATCGCCGATCTCAAATGGCTGCGCGAGAGCGGGCTGGAGGCGGCGATCCTGAAGGCCGCGGACGGCGGGACGCTCGTTTTCGGCATCTGCGGCGGATACCAGATGCTCGGCCGGAGCGTTTCCGACCCCGAGCAGGTCGAAGCCGCGGGCATCACGGACATCGCGGGCATGGGCCTTCTCGATATGGACACCGTTTTTCGGGGCGAAAAGGTGCAGACGCAGACGCGCGGAACGTTCTCCGGCGTGACGGGAGAGCTTGCCTGCCTGAACGGTCTTTCGTACGAAGGATATGAAATCCATATGGGACGCAGCCGGGAAGCGCGCGGCGTCGTCACCGGCG
>ERZ773147.1106-NODE-1106-length-29283-cov-10.175722_pt1 | contig 29283 bp, 21 predicted proteins | sample MGYA00580851_ERZ773147 | MGnify/ENA primary metagenome ERZ773147 (study PRJEB29015, sample SAMEA2737818) | human gut metagenome | biome: human gut; feature: human-associated habitat; material: faeces | place: China | collected 2012 ... | reverse complement strand
TTGAGTTGAATTCTATCCTTGTTGAGAAATGGAAAGGAAAACCGTATCGTCTTGTCATACAGAGACAAAGGCGAATAGATGGAGACCTTGACATTTGGGAAGGCGAATATACCTACAGATGTATACTGACTAACGATTACAAGTCGAGTGCAAGAGACATCGTGGAATTCTACAATCTTCGTGGTGGCAAGGAACGCATCTTCGATGACATGAACAATGGCTTTGGCTGGAATCGATTGCCAAAATCGTTCATGGCACAGAATACTGTATTCCTGCTTATGACAGCTCTCATCAGAAACTTCTACAAAGCTATTATGCAGAGATTGAAAACCCATGAATTTGGATTGCGTGCCACCAGCAGAATCAAGACCTTTGTTTTCAAGTTCATCTCTGTTCCTGCGAAATGGATTAAGACATCACGTAGGCATGTATTGAACATTTACTCAGACAACAATGCTTATGCCAACCTGTTCAAGACAGACTTTGGTTAAAGACCATGCTTTTCTGGTTAAACCAGCGTATTACCTCAAGTCGCTTTATGGGGTAAGGGGATTTTGTGTCTGCGACATTTCTGTTGTGCAAGAAATATGTACAATAAAATGAATTTTGTCGCTTTGCAAACAAAATCCCACTAAACCCTATAGGTTGCGGATTTGAGGTAAATATATATATCATAAATTCTTAGTTCGTTACAAAGTTAAGGTTTTTTGTAGAGATAAGATAGAAAAATGTTAATAATTTGAAGATTTTTAACAATAAACATAGCATGTACCTGAAGCCGTATGTTTATTTTTGTAAAAAAGCACTTTCTTTCGTTTTTTTATAGTAATTTTGCAACATAAACAATTGAAAACTATTAAATACAATGAATATTAGACTTAAAACTATACTTCTGCTGAGCTTATTATTGCTTTCACTAAGCATGAAAGCAGATAACATCAGATATGGCTTAAGCTTCAAAGCCCACAACTATCCAGCCACAGAGCGAACCTCATTGTCACTGGATGATGGCAGAGCCTTCTCTGTACAAAATGTTTTAACTCTATCCTTCCAAATGCAAGTAAGAGAGGGAGAGTCCATCTTTGGCTCCATCCTTCACTTGATTACAGATGATGGACAAAGCATCCATTTGGCTAACGTGATAGACGAAGGAAAGTGTATGCCTGCATTTGTATTTAATGACGGCATGCAAACTAGTCCTGCCAAGATAATCCTAGAGAAATGGCAAGCCATAACACTTAAGATTGATGCTAAGAAGAATCATATCACATTGAATTATGGAGGGTCAGAATCTTCCTATACAATACCCCTTAATGGAACAAAGGGACTAAAGTTACTTTTTGGTAAGGGAGACGCCAAATACGTATCTGATGTGGCACCTATCCTGGTGAAGGACATTAAGGTATATGAAGGCAATCAATTAGTAAGATATTGGAAACTAGCTCGTCATAATGCCGAGACATGCTTGGACGAAGTACACAACAAGCCTGCCACGGCAGCCCATCCTTTGTGGATACTAGACAACCACGTAGAGTGGCGCACGATCTTTCATCAGAAGCTCAAGGGCATACTGGGAGTAACATACAATCCTAATGCTATGCAATTCTATCTCTGCAATAATGCCAACATCCTGACACTCAATAAGCAGGGACGAATTATCAAACAGCAGAAGGTACTTAGTGGCTACAAAGCAAATACCAAAAGCAATGGTTTCTTGGCATACGACTGCCGTGACAACCAATTGATGTCCTTCTCTCTCCAGTCAGGAGCTGTATCTTATTTCTCATTTGAGCAATCTCGTTGGAGCAGAAGTCAAAAGGACAATTCATTGGCACTCTATTATAATCATTCTGGTGCTTACAATGCCACAGACTCTTCCTATTATTTCTTTGGAGGATATGGATATTATCGCTATCACAACAAGCTATTCAGAATTCGTGTAGGAAGTTCCCAAGTTGAAAGCATTCCATATTCTGGCTCTATTCCACCACGTTTCGGAGCAGCTATGGGAGTAGCCAACGGCAAACTTTATCTCTTTGGCGGTAGAGGCAACAAGCAAGGAAAACAGGCTGTAGAGTCATACTATTACTACGAATTGTGGAGTATTGACTTAAAAACTCATAAGGCAAAATTGGAATGGAAGCGCAATTCCATGCCAAAGGGGGTTATCATGGCTACGACGATGTTCTATCAACCAGAGAAGAAAGCATTCTATGCCCTTAACATGGTAGACCAAGGCGGCACCATGTATCAGGTTAACATTGGCGATACCATTATTACACCTGTAGCAAAGCCTATAGCCAACAACACACAATATCAGGAATTCGAGTACAATATGTTTAATTCCCCCAAAGATGGACATATGTATCTCGTAGTAGACAAGATATTGGTAGATAAGACGCACGACTTATCTATCTATCAACTTTGCACGCCTCTGCTGAGCGAAGCTGAGACTTCGCAAACAAGCTCATTCGACAAATACAGCAAGATTATCTATATTGCTGGTGGCATATTGGCATTGATAGCAGTAGTAGCAAGCACTTTAGTTCTAATGCGTAAGAAAAGAAAAGTAAAGTCTGTAAACTATCAAAAGGAGGATGAGGCTACAATAACGCCTGCGATACAGACCTCTACAAACAATACAAGCCTAAATGTAGAGACTGGTAATGATTTGGATGAAGAAGAGAAACAGGAACAAGCTCAGCATGAACTCATCAAATATTTTGATAGAGCCAAGGCTGCCGTGTCGTTATTGGGACAATTCAGCGTCTTTGATAAAGACGGCAACAATATCACAGAGCAGTTCACACCAAGACTGAAAGAGCTCCTATTGCTGCTTATCTTATATTCTGACAAAAAAAAGCATGGCGTAAGCGTTGAGAAAATTACAGAGATTATATGGTTTGATAAGAAAGAAGCCTCAGCTCGCAACAACAGAAACGTTACTCTGCGCAAACTCAGAATATTACTGGAATCAGTGGGGGATATTGAAATCATTTCTTCCAATGGTTACCTATCCATCAAATGGGGCAAGAATGTATTCTGCGATTATCATACGATGATGGACTATCTGAAAGCATATAATGAGGGCGAGCCATTAGAGTCGGATGAAGAACTGGATCGCATATTGGAAATCTTGCTATATGGTCCATTGCTACAAGGATACGAAACTGACTGGCTGGACGATTTCAAGGACAACTACTCTAGCTTCTCATTGGACTTGCTGAACAAGCTCTTGAGACAGAAGGTAGCAGAAGGCAACGATTGCATGGTATTGTGTATAGCCGACATCATGTTCTTACATGACCCACTCAACGAAGAGGCACTAGAAATCAAGTGTCAGATATTGGCACGCCAAGGAAAGATGGGACTGGCGAAGCGCTCTTATGAGCGTTTCTGTAAAGTTTATCAAGAGTCTATGGCAGAAGAATATGATAAGTCCTTCCCAAGCATTGTAAAATAACAAGTTACGAAGAGAATCGTGAAAGAGATGGTTTCTTGACTAGGAAACCATCTCTTTTTGTATGGATAAGATTATTAAAATGTTGATTAATTGCATTTTAAGTGCCAACTTAAGCGACATACTAGCAAATACTTAATAAGGCAACGCTAACTTTGCAATTGTACATTTTAATAAAGAATAAACATGCATCAACTTAACAACAGAAAGCTATGGGTTGGCAATATTGCCAGCTCTATCGGATTATCTATGTCGATGGCAATATTGCTATCCATATCACAACCTACCTCTGCTCAAGATATTGAGACACCAAGCAGAGAGACTGCCATAAAGCAAGCGAAAGAACAATATCTTTCGCTGCAACGCCAATTGGCTCAAGGCTGGAATACATGGGATGTGAGAAGTGTGCTAACTCATGTATATATGCCCTACGCATTTGCCATCGACTTAAACCTAGTAGATAGTCAAGGCAAACGCATCAATCGCTTCCTGATAGGCGACAGAGGGGCCGATGCGCCTCGTCTAAAGCCATATTCACATTCCTATGACGGCTATTACACCAAGATAGCCGTAACTTGGCATGGACATCACTTCACTGTAGAAACAGCATCCGAAGGAACCAAGAACATCATTCTAATCACCCCTGCCAATGATAACAAGCCTGGAGCACAAATGGTAGTTCACCCTAAGACCATCTGGATGAGAGGCAATATCGTAGATAGTCAAGATGGCAGTTTCGTAATAGGTCCCAAGGACAAGTCGCTGCAAGTTTCAGGGCACATCGTTGGCAACCTATCCAGACGAAACAGACATGAGCAATTCGTCTCTCTTGATGCTCCCATTGCCATTTGTTGTGATGCAGACATGAGCCTAGAGCAAGCACAATCAGTCATCAAGAAACATGCCCTACAGTTTGTACAAGAGAAAAAGGCTCTATATGACAAAGATTATGACTGCTACAATGGTATGCAAACCGTATTAGGATGGGATACCTTTTACGATCCCTCTATCCGCAAGGTCATCTCGCCCGTAAGCCGCATCTGGAGCTCACAATGGTTTGCCAGTTCCGATTATGGAGGTTTCACCCTCTTCTGTTGGGACACCTATTTTGCAGCTATGATGTTTGCCGTAGACAATAAAGCTCTTGCTTATGCCAACGCCACAGAGATAACCAAGGCGATAACCGAAGCTGGATTTGTACCCAACTGCTATTACAGCAATGGTTTCAAGTCGCGCGACCGCTCACAACCACCAGTAGGTTCACTGGCGGTATGGACCATATACAACACATACAAGGAGAAATGGTTCTTAGAGTTACTCTATAATGAATTGCTCACATGGAACAGATGGTGGGACAAGAATCGCCAAGATCAAGGCTTACTTTGCCAAGGCAGCTCACCATACGAGAAGGTAACTTACTTCCGCAATGAATATGATAACAACACTCGCTATGGTGCCATCTTGGAATCTGGACTAGACAACTCACCCATGTATGACGGAGTAACATTTGATAGTCAAAAGCATCTTCTAGAGCAAAATGATGTTGGCATCACCTCACTCTATGTGATGGATTGCGAGTATCTCGCTAAAATAGCAGATGAGATAGGAAGAAAAGCAGATGCACAGGAATTAAGAAACAGAGGAGATGCTTATCGCAATAGAATGTCTGCATTCTGGGACGAAAAGGATGGCTTTTACTATAACCGTTCTACCCGAAATGGACAATTCAACAAGCGCACATCTCCAACCTGCTTCTATCCGCTCCTTGCCAAAGCGCCAACCAGCAAACAAGCCAAACGAATGGTAAAAGAGCACCTGCTCAACAAGGATGAATATTGGGGAAAATACATTATCCCTGCTACCCCTCGCAACGACAAGTCTTTCAATGATAACGAATATTGGAGAGGAAGGATATGGGGACCTCTAAATTTCCTAGTCTACATGGGACTTCGTAATTATGATTTTCCACAAGTAAGAAAAGAATTTGCCGAAAAGTCAAAGCATCTTTTCCTGCAATCATGGTTGAAGGATGGGTATGTATTCGAAAATTACAATGCCACCACGGGACAGGGAGACGACACGCTAAGAAGCGATAAGTTCTACCATTGGGGAGCCTTGTTGGGATATATCTCCCTGATAGAAAACGGAAAGACCAACTTGGAAAAATCCAAATAATTAAATCACACAAACAAAGTATATGACTATGATTAAGATCATGCTACTCGAAAAAGCCTTGCAGATGGCAGAAAACGAGAATAAAAAGCTAAACGAAGACCTGAGAAAGAAAAGTCAGGAAATAGCCAACTTATTGATTGCAACAGAGCGTAAAAACAGGACCATAGACAATATCAAAGAATACGTAGAAGAAGCCATAGAAAAAGCTAGGCTCATGGAGGACAAATCCATTTTAGTTCCCCTATTGAATATGAGCATGCAGATCAGTGAGAATCAAACGGGCGATTGCATACAGGAACGGTATGAAAAGGAATACAACTTCTATAACAACGAGTTCTTGCGTCGCCTCTCTACCCGTTACCCCATACTTAATATGAATGAGCGAAAAGTATGTATGTATATCAGAATGAATCGGAACACGAAAGAAATTGCTACGCTTCTAAATCTTTCTGTAAGAGGCGTAGAAACAATTCGTTACCATCTGCGCAAAAAGATGAGACTTAAACATCAAGACAACCTCAGTATTTTTTTAGCAGGCTTCTAATCCATAAAAAAATCTATGCTGCACAACAAAAGCGTGCAGCATAGATTACAGAAATTATATGAATGTCTAGCAAGTATTGTTTGTGCCATAGAATATCATGACACCTATTGTTTTTTATTTAGAAGCACTTAATGCTTCTCTTTGTATTTTTAGCCATTTTGCAAGTTCCATAGTCCACTCACTCTTATAAATGAAGCTATCCTTGAATCCCCATCCATGACCACCAGTAGGATAAATGTGGAGGGTAGCAGATACTCTATTTTTTCTCAAAGCCTCATAATAAAGAAGACTATTGATTGGCAGTACGCCTGTATCATCAGCAGACAAAGCGATAAAGGCTTGTGGTGTATTTCTATCCACACGATTACTTGTTGTATAACGCTCTTCCATACCAGCTGCTGGCTTCTCACCAATCAACTGATTGTGTGTACCCTTATTGGTAATCTTAGGATCCATAGAGATAACAGGATAGAGCAACACCTGGAAATCGGGACGATAAATTGCCTCACCATACATCGTGGCTAGAGAAGAAGCTAAATGGCCTCCTGCCGAACCACCCATAATACCTACCATATGTGGATTTACCTTCCATTTCTCTGCATTCATACGTACCACCTTAATGGCACGCTTAGCATCACTCAATGGTATAGTATCATTGCAACGAGGCAGACGATATTTCAATACTACATACGTGATGCCCTGTCCATTAAACCAAGATGCCATATCATGACCTTCATGGGTAATGGCATGATGGTCATACCCACCACCCGGGCACATAATAACAGCCATACCATTAGGCTCTTTAGGTAGATAAACACTCATTGTCGCATTTTGACTATTATCTGATACTTGAGGCTTCTCTGCCCCCCAAACAGGCATGTCGATTCGGTTTTGCGCCTGAATGGAGGTACAGAAAAGCGTTCCTATAATAGTAAATAAAAGCAGTTGTTTTGTTCTTTTACATTTCATATTCCTATATTTTTAATTCATTCAAATTATTATTTATCCAAGTTCCAAGTATCTGTTCTAAAAGGAACAAGTGGCAATCCGTAAATATTAAATACGCTAGCCTCAGCATAGTTATGATAGCAATAGCGCACTGCTACTGGATTAGGCACCTCCTTACTAGATACAGCCAATCGACAAGTCTTCTCCTCTATCTCGGCAAAAGCAGGATGAAACACCTTATCCGCGCCTGCAATTTCAAAGCCCTTGAGCGATGTCCACATCGGGCAAAGTCCATACTGAGCATTTTCCACATTGATATAAATCTTTCCATCCTTGATTTCTTGCGAAACATAGGTAGGCGATTGATAACCAAATCCAGCCTTGCCATAAGTTTTGCCTAAAGCCAAGAGAGCCAAACGGGTACCTACCGTTTCCTTGTCCATAGGATGGATGAAGTTAGGAGCACCGATATCCAGTGTACACACCATGCCAGAATTAGGGATTTCCTTAGCATTAAGCGCCTGAATCTCTCTCATCTTAGCCGCATCAGTATGTTCTGCATTACCATATCTGTATGGAGCTATCTGCACGAAGTAGAACGGCAACTCACCAAGCCCCCACTTTTGGCGCAAATCTTTGACAAAGGCTGGCATCAACTGTCGATATTGATCGGCATTGTTGCGATTACTTTCCCCTTGATACCACAAAAAGCCCTTGATGGCATAGTTCGTAAAAGGTGCCATTTTGGCATTATAGAGCACACAAGGATCTTGCCAAATATTAGGTTTCTTATCATTGTTGAGTATACTCAGATTGATATCCTTGAATGCAGAGATAGCTTCCTTACTCATCCAAGGCTCTACCTTTGCCCCACCCAAGGTAGTGACGATAAGTCCTACAGGCACATCTAATACATCTTGCAGGTATTGTGCAAAATAATATGCCGTAGCGCTGGTAACTGATACATTCTCAGGACTGTTGTCCAACCATTCACCATAACAATCATCCTGTGGAGTCTTTGCCCATTGGCGAATCCAAGAGCCTTTCTTGGAATCGGTAATAAACATTCGAATAGGAGTAGATGGCTTCTGCTTGGCAATAAGCGCATTAGTACCTCGCAATGGTTGACGATCGAATCCACGCATAGGCATCTCCATATTCGACTGGCCAGAACAGAGCCAAACTTCACCCATCAGAACATTGGTAAGGCGAGTTTGTTCACCATCACTAAAAATAATGTCATAGGGCTGATTATCAGCCTTGATGGTTTTAACAGTTACCTGCCAGGTACTATCATTGGCACTTGTGACCTTATAGGTCTTATTGTCCCATGAAGTCTTGACCGATATTTTGGTATTAGGCTTTGCCTTACCCCATAGTTTTACATTTGTATCTTGTTGCAGCACCATATTAGATGCCATCACATGAGGCAACTTTACCTTTGCCATCATTCCTTGTTGGCAAAATAGAGCCATCAAGGCCACCATTGCTATTGTTTTCTTTTTCATCATTTTGGTATATACTAAGTAAAACGTTTATTCCTTTATTTTATTTTTACACAAATGCTCTTTCCTGCATATTTGGCTTTTTTCATCTTTGACGTCTTGCCGTCTTTGTGCAAATAGATTTCAAATGTCATTTTTCCCATTGCATAAGAACCTTCGGAGAAAGCAAACGTTAGCATCTGCTGTTCTTCATCCCAATGCAGCGGTATACGTTTGTACTTACCTTGCTTGTAATCCATACTCACACCATCATCTATATAGTAATCGAAATGAGCATCCTTGCCTGCATAGACGTCAAGTCTGACAGGCACCCCATGAGCAATTTCATTACCATATACCTGATTGTAACTAGGCACTATGGAACCAGCTTTTACAAAGAGAGGCATCTTCTCAATAGGAGCATCTACAGTAATGCTAGCACCTCCATCCGATACTTTCCCGGTCCAATAATCTATCCACTTTTCTCCCTTAGGCAGGTAGACGGTCCTTTGGTTCTGACCTTCAGTCAAAACAGGGCAAACCAAGAATGCAGGACCATACATAAATTGATCTTTGCAATCAAGTACATTCTTATCATTAGCAAAATCATAAGCCAACAAACGCATAGGATTGTAACCAGTATGAGCCGTCATTGCCGACAAAGAATAGATGTATGGCAAGAGTTTATATCGCATATCTATATAGCTAGTTAGAATCTTCTCTGTCTCAGCCCCATACGACCATGGCTCATTAGGTGTTTCCGTTTTACCAGGATAACGTCGGCCATGTGCTCGGAAGATGGAACAGAACGTACCATACTCAAACCAGCGCGTAAAGAGTTCACGATAAGCAGGATCATGAGGATCGCCACCAGAATATCCACCGATATCGGAAGTCCAATAAGGGCATCCCACTGCTGTGAAGTTGAGTCCTGCCGTAACCTGATTTCTTAGTTCTTGCCATGTAGCAGGAATATCGCCCGACCATACAGCTGTACCATACTTATGTTGTGAAACAGTGGCACAACGCGTAATCATATAAGGGCGAAGATGAGGACGCTGCTCAGTAATTGCCTGATAGAAATTGGCAGAATTAAAGAGAGGATAGAGATTTCTCACCCTTTGAGCATCACCTAGATAGGTCTTCGTCTTAAGAAAAGATGGCACATGATCTGGCTCTGGTCCATCCATAAACCAACCGTCAATGTTTAGCTTTAACAAAGGGTTGATCATATCTCGATACATTTTGCGCGCCTCTGGATTAAACACATCATAGATAATACCATCTATGGCAAAGGCTCCATCAAGAATAAAGCCTTTAGACAGCAACTGATTATAATGAGGTGTACCCTTCTTAAAACATGGCCACATCGTTATCACGGTCTTGGTCTTATATACGTTGTGTATGCTATCCAGCATTTCGGGCATATTAGGCCATAATGACTCATCAAACTTCATAGCACCCGTACCATATTTGCCCCAATAATGATAATCTATGAAGAGCGATCCCATTGGAATATTCTTCTCATGGGCTATTTTAGCCACCTCCATATACTCCTTGCGATTGTGATAGCGATTGCGACTTTGATGGTATCCCAATGCCCAGTATGGCATCATTGGCACACTGCCCGTAAACGAATGGAAAGCAGAAGTCAATTCATCCAAGTTTTTACCCACGAAGAGATAATAATCTACCGTATTTCCATAATCTGAGCGAAAACTCATCCCTTGTTTTCCATCTCTATATATGGTACGCGTAGGGTTGTCCCAATAGATACCCCACCCCATAGTAGAATAAACCACAGGAATGGCAGCTTGGGTGTTAAACTGAACAAGTTCTCTTTCGGTATTACGCAAGTTCATCTTATTGTCTCGGAATTGTCCCAAACCATAGAGGGCATCCTCTGAAGACAACTGGAAACTTGTATATGGACATACGCTATCACGCTCTACATTCATACGTGCCTTGCCTGGTGTTTCAGTCACCAACATCTTACCATCTGCATCATAGAGCGAGACATATCCTGAGACTTTGTCTACCATTGCCCTACAAGAGCCAGTTTGGAGCACATAAGCCTGATTGGTTTCCGAAACTTGGAATTTACTGCCATCATAAGCACCATCCGTTATGTAGCTTTTCCTGTCAGCAACAGCTTTCTTAGTACCATACGAGATATGCAGCACTTGGGCATTAACCACCTGAAGCCGAAGGAATCCACCAGTGGTATTCAGTTCCAAGCCATGAGCAAGTAGAGTCATGGAGGTTACAGTCTGGGGGCATCCTTCGTCTTGCACAGAGCTAACATCCTTCTTGTAAATGGCATCCACATCCTTCAGGTCAATATCTTCAGGATTAGCTTCTGCTCGTTTACTGATTTCTCTTTGCTTGACACTTTGAGCTTGCATCGGCAATGTGCAGCTTAGGCCCAATAACATTGCCATTGTTATTATGTCGTATTTCATGAGCTAGTAAGATTTTTGTTGCAAATATAATAATTAATTTAATTAATTTGATAAATTAAGCATACTTCAAAGTTACATTTTCCTTTAAAAATAGCAAAAGAGTAATTTTGAAGTATACTTAAATTAAAGAATCCCTATATAATATATTATCTTTGCATCCAAAATCGCAATTAACAATTTAAATCAAACTAAAAATGAAGAGAACATTACTATTGCTTACAATGGCATGTACAACGAGTATTTGCAGTTGGGCAGGGGGAAATACTACTTCTCTACAGAATGGCAGACATACCATCAATCTTTCTGGTCAAGGATGGCATTTGATGGTTGACAAAAATGCTAGTTGGAGAGACGACAAACTATTTCCTCCTTCTGAGATTACAAACTTGGCTTTGTTGCCAGTTAATATTCCTACTGGTGGTTGGCAGAAGCTCAGCGATGCCAATCAGCATGTAGCTGTACCTGGCACAGTAGAAGAATACACCACTACTAGTGACCATCCTCGCACCAGCGATTATCTAGGCGTGAGTTGGTGGTATCGTGACATCAACTTACCCCGCAACTTAAATGGAAAGCGAGTAGTCATCAACTTTGAGTCGGTACGTTTCCGCGCCGAGGTTTATCTAGATGGAAAGCTTGTTGCTTATGATGTGGTAAGCGACAGTCCATTTTCAGCCGACATCACTGATGTCGTACAAGGCGGTGGCAAACATCAGTTGGCGGTCAGAGTAACCAATCCTGGCGGTCAGTATCACTGGCAAGACTATCAGACCTTCAAGTGGGGAAAGTATGATATGCCTCCAGGTCGTTGTTTTGGTGGCATCACTGGCCCCGTATCTATTGATATTACCGACAAACGATTCGTAGATGATCTCTATATGCAGAACACTGCGGCCTCTGATTCTGTCAATGCCATCATTACTATATTAAATAAGGTATACAAAAACGGAAAGATACAACAAGCCAAGACAAACGTTATTGCCAAAGTCAAGGACAAGACCACTGGCAAGGTGGTTTGGAGCAAAGAAGTGAAGGCTGATTTGCTTTCTGACACAACAACGGTGTCTATTCCTATCAAGTTTTCTGGTGCAAAGATTTGGAACTTAGACCATCCTAACCTCTACACTTGTGAGGTAGAATTGAAGCAAGGCAAGAACATGATAGACAATACTGATAGAACTTTCGGATTCCGCAGTTTCATACTAGATGGTATCGGAAAGGATGCCATGCCACGCCTCAATGGCAACCGCATGATGCTGCGTACAGCCATCAGTTGGGGATTCTTCCCAGAAACAGGACTGGTACCTAAGCAAGAAGCGGCTGAAAAGCAAATCAAGACTGCCAAGGGCATGGGATTGAATATGCTCAACTTCCACCGTTGCATCGGCAAACCTATCGTTCTGGACGCAGCAGATAGCCTTGGCCTACTCTATTTTGAGGAACCAGGTGCATGGCAAGTTTGTTACAAGAGCCCATTCTGCCGTGAGATATTGAACGAGAAGTTACATCGCATGATCAAACGTGACCGTAGCCACCCTAGCCTCGTCATCTATTGCTTAATCAATGAGATGGGCGGTTTCACCACAAAGGACAAGAATATCATGGACACCCGTAAGGCTGATATGGCTGTAGCTCATGCCATTGATCCTAGTAGAACCATGGTCTTGACCTCAGGCTGGGCAGGCAGAGAAGATGCAGATGAAGATGCCAAGGCTCACTTCCGTCCATTCGATATGACATTGTATCGCCGTGGATGGTGGGACAATCATCGAGCAGCAGGTCCGATGACATGGCAAGAGAATTACTATCAGTCACCAACCAAGGGGCTTATGTATTCCAATAACAATACTGAAATTTATATGCGTGGTGAGGAAGGAGCCTTAACTTCACCTCCTCGCTTGGAATTGATTCACGAGGAATTGCAGAAGACAGGACGTTATGGTTGGGATGGCAAGTTCTGGGAGGCAGAGTATCAGAAACTCAAGAAGTTCTTCGACGAGAAGGGCTTGAAGGAGAACTTTGGTACTATCGACAACTTAACTCGCAGCCTCGGTGACATTTCTTTCGAACATCAAGGCCGTCGCATCCAAGGCATGAGAATGCTCAACCGTGGCGACATCTATGCCATTAATGGATGGGAAGAGCAAATCCAGGACAATCATTCCGGCGTAGTAGATTTGTATCGCAACCCTAAGGGAAATCTCAATACCATCTATAGATTTACCCAGCCTGTCTATGTGGCTGTATGCCCACGCCATCAGGTGGTTAAGACGCAGGAGACTGTAGCCGCAGACTTCTATATGGTCAATGAGAAAAACGTAAAGGGCAACTGCACCTTGAGCATGAGTCTTATGGATAAGGAAGGTAAGACCTTGTGGAGTGGCAAGAAAGATTGCCAAATCCAAGGTGGTGATGTCTTTGGACAACTCATCAATGAGAATGTACAAATACCACTCGGCATAGAGGATGGTATGTATCGCATCAATGCCAAGCTGACCGATGCCACAGGCAAGGAAGTAGCTTCTGGATATGATGAGGTATTGGCACTCTCAGAGAATGCCGACTTGAAGGGCAAGGGTGCGCTCTATGGATTCAAAGATGACAAGGTGGCTCGCTACTATCAAAAGGTAACAGGTAAGCAACTGCCTTATTATGCTTCCAAGACGGGTAAGCTAGACTGGCTTATCATCAACCGCCCTCTCTTGGACGAACCTGTACCTTTGGAGGATAAGTTCTTACGCAACTTAAAGGTAAAATGGTATGCCGACAATGACTTCCGCAACTATGCAGGCGAAGAGACCGCTACTGGTGTGAGCCGTACTTTTGCAGATGGCGCTCAACCAGCCTCTTGCGTTCCTGCCAACCAAGCGTTCTCTGCTGTATGGGAAGGCGAATTGATTCCTGACGAGACTGGTCAATACCTGATTGGTGTGGATACCGACCGTGGCAGTCGCCTGTACATCAATAATGTGCAGTTGATCGACAAGATTCGCAACAATGGTGATTTCAAGGAGAGTCGTCCTGTGGATCTAGTGAAGGGACAGCCTGTAAAGATCCGCGTAGAGTATAGCCAAACCAAACAAACAGGTCGTTTGCAACTGAAGTGGTCGCGTCCTAGCAATACCGTCATCTCCGTAAAGGAACTGATGGATAGAGTAAAGAATGATGGTACCAAATTGATAGTCTTAGGCAATGCAGAGGCGTGGATGAAGGACATCTGCAACACAACAGGCATCAAATATAATGGTTATTTTGCTGTAGGACAGAACTGGGTGGGCGGCACCCAATATGTTCGCAATCATCCTGTATTGAAAGGTCTTCCTACCAATGTAGGCATGAACTGGCCTTATCAGCAAGTGGTTCGCACAGGAGACCTTCGCTTTGGCTTCCGTCTTCAGGGCGAAACCCAGATAGCAGGTTGCTATAAGAATGCTCCATTTGAATTAGGTACATCTGTTGGAGAAATTACTTATGGCAAGGGAAAGATTCTGTTCTCTACCCTTGACATTGTAGACAACCTGCTGAATCCTTCTGGACCAGCCAATGTAGCTCGCAAATTGTTTGCAAATTATATCAATTATTAATCATTTTCATATCAGCCACGAGACTTTCTTTGTGTCTCGTGGCTGATTTTTTTAGCATTTTATTTTGTATTGTCTTCATTTTGCAGTACCTTTGCACCCCGAAAGCCCACGGCAGGGAATGCCGAGGGCTCGATTTTTATTAATTATTTTATAACAAATTTAATGTACAAAACAATTTTCAACAAGCGCAACAGCTTGAAGTTTAGCCGTTTCTCCAACAAGGGATACTCGCTCTTCGCTGTATTGGGCAGAGAGGTGCTCGTGGGCACACTCAGCATCGCTACCCTGAGCCATGCTAAGGCAGCAGGCGTAAGCACAGAGGGAGCCAAGGTTGATTCTACCCTCTACAAGGGCGGAAAGGCTTACGAGCTGGATGCGGTGAGCGTTACCGGATCTCGTGCGCCGATGACTGTAGAGCAGTCACCTAAGATTGTGTCTGTCATTACCCGCGACGATATTCATCGTGCGGCTGCGCAGACTATCAACGATGTATTGAAATTAGCTACCGGCGTGGATGTCCGTCAGCGTGGTGGCTTTGGTGTTCAGACGGATATCTCCATCAATGGTGGAACCTTTGACCAGATTACCATTCTCTTGAATGACGTCAACATTTCCAATCCTCAGACTGGTCACAATGCTTCTGATTTTCCTGTAGCTCTTGCTGACATCGATCACATCGAAGTGCTCGAGGGGGCAGCATCGCGCTTATTCGGAACTTCAGCCTTCAATGGTGCCATCAACATCGTAACCAAGAAGGCTAAGAGTGAGGGGGTATCTGCAAGTGTAGAAGGCGGAAGCTTTGGAAGTTTCGGAGCACAGGGACGTGTGCAGACGGCTTTTGAAACGGGCAAGTGGACCCAGGCTTATTCCGTAAGCGGAGGTTACAAGCGCTCAGATGGCGGCACGGAGAACAGCGACTTCGAGAAGGGACAGGGCTACGGCAATCTCTCTTTCTCTTACGACCAGCGTTTCGATATCAACGCCCAGTTGGGTATCGCTACCCAAAGCTATGGTGCCAATACTTTCTACAGCGCCAAATATAACAACCAATATGAGAAGACAGACCACGGTCTGGCTTCGCTCAATCTGAGTCTGCACAACCAGGAGAAGACCTGGGAGATTGCACCTCAATTCTATTATAACAAATTCAAGGATCACTATCAGCTGATTCGTGGAAAGGCTGGAACTGCAGCAGGCGAGAACTATCACGACCTAGATGTTTATGGTGGTGGTCTGAATGCCAACGTGGCATGGGCTTTGGGTAAGACCGCAGTAGGTTTCGACATCAGTAAGGAGTGCATCTACTCTACTGCATTGGGCGAGGAACTCGCAGAGAAAGACTATAAAGATATCTCGGGGTCTGATCGTCAATATACCCGAAAGGGCGAGCGCACCAATACCAACATCATGCTGGAGCACAACTTCATCTTCGGCGGCTTCACCTTGTCGGCTGGTGTCTTGGCTAACAAGAATACAGGTTTGGACAACGACTTCCGTTTCTATCCTGGTGTGGATATGAGTTATCGTCCTAACGACAACTGGAAGTTCTACGCTTCCTGGAACAAGGCATTGAGAATGCCTACCTACACCGACTTATACATAAATAATGTGGTGCAGCAGGGCGACATCAACCTAAACCCGGAGAAGAACTCAACCTTCAAGGTGGGAACTCAATATCGCCAGACTGGTTTTGCAGTAACCGTTAGCGGATTCTACGCACACGGCACCAACATGATTGACTGGGTTCAGACATCCGTGACCGAGCAGAATGACAGCAAGTATCACGTGATGAACATCGGAAAGCTCAACAACATGGGCTACAACGTAGATGCTACTATCTACATGAGAGAATTGGTACCAAACAGTTTCATCACCCGCATCAAGCTGGGTTATGCTTACATCTATCAGGATCATAAGACCGAGACAAACATTCTGAAATCACTCTATGCATTAGAGTATCTCAAGCACAAGGCAGTATTCGGACTGGATCATCAGATTTGGAACAAGCTTTCAGCATCCTGGAGCGTAAGATGGCAGCAGAGAATGAATGGTTATCATCCATACACCAAGGTGGATTGCAAACTGATGTGGGACGAGAAGAAATACAATATCTTCGTGAAAGCCGACAACATCACTTGCCACCGCTACTACGACCTCACAGCTGTTAAGCAGCCAGGTTTGTGGATTATGGCAGGAGCCAGCGTAAATCTCGGCCAATAATATAATCTGACAATAATCATCCCAAAAGATGATAAATATCCGAAACACGATTCGGATATCAAATAAAAAAACGAGCCTTGATGGAGGATTCATCCTTCCGTCAAGGCTCGTTTCCTTTTATTCCGACTACTTCCTTTTATTTCAGTTATTCCGGTTTCTGATATTTTCCGTTCACTTTTATCGGTTCGAGATGGATTCCCACATGGGTATCTGCGCCGAAGTGCTGCTTCAGTTTTGTTTCTATATGAGTAGCATGCTCATGCGCCTCATAAAGCGAGAGAGAACCCGGCATGCGGACATGCATTTCTATCGCAATCTTGTTTCCGATGCGACGGGTACGCAGGTTATGAATCTCTCCCACTCCCTCTTCTTCATTTGCAATCTTCAGGATTTCATCTTCCTCAGTCTCAGGAAGACTGGCATCCGTCAATTCCTTTACAGATTGCATCACCAGTCCCCAGGCAGCCTTGATGATGAAGGCACTCACGATGATGGCTGCAAGCGGGTCGAGTACCGCCCACTTTTCTCCCAGGACGATGGCGCCACCGATTCCGAACATCGTTCCGATGCTCGATAAAGCATCGCTGCGATGATGCCAGGCATTCGCCACTACAGCCTCGGAATGATATTTCTTGCCGGCTTTTACCGTAAACAGATAAGCCCATTCCTTCATCACGATACTTACGATGGCTGCAATCAAGGCTACAACGCCCGGCTGCTGGAGAGTCTCGCCGCAGATGGCACGATAGGTCTTGGTAACACCAGAATAACAGATCATCACACCCACCACGAAGAGCGAAATGCCGATGATGGCTGTGGCAAGCGTCTCGTATTTGCCATGACCATAATCATGATCCTTATCCATCGGCTTATTGCCCAGTTTTACGAATACCAGTACCACCACATCCGTAGCGAAATCGGTGAGCGAGTGGATGGCATCCGCTATCATGGCTGCCGAATGTCCGAGAATACCTGCAGCAAACTTCAGTACGAGCAGCACCACATTGATGATGCTTCCCGCTATCGTCACCTTATATACTTCCTTTACTCTATCCGCATCAGCGGAATGATTCTTTTTCGTTTCTGCGGGCATCTCTTGCTCGTTATATATTCTCTCATTCTTGTCCATACTATAAAATATAACAGAAGTCCTTTGCTTCCTTAATAATGTTTTTGTATAACCAAATTCCTGTCTTTCATGAATTGAGCGGCAAAAGTACATCTTTTTTCTGAAATCGGATAAAAAGAGAGATTAAAAAAGTATAACGAATAGGGAATAATGTGATAGCGAAGAGAGAAAACTATGGAATTCGACAAATCACCGAACTTAAAATATCAAGCCGTAACCGTTAATTCTGCGAAAGAAAATTGCGGAAATCCGCAAAAATACTACGCAGAATCTATAAAAGTATTATTTTTGTGAAAGAAAACCGCGGAAATCCGCAAAAATCTTTCCTGTTATGATTGTAAATAGAGACAAACATCCACCTTTGCTACGTATAGACGATAGTTTTATGAAGTATGTGATAACAGGCGACATCATCAAGAAATACCAAAACGATGACGGCATCGTATTTATGGACGTATTTGATTTCCTGTTGGATAAAGAATCAATATAAACATGAAACACTAAAGGCTAATGGATTTTTTACATTTCCATTAGCCTTTGGTGTTATTACTCTTTCTTCAATAAGGAAGCAAAGATGAAGACAATTTTACCATCACTTCGCTTGAAGTTGGTCAGTTGCTCCATTGCCTTGACATACCCCACTGAATTTTCACGAATATTCTCAATGATTTCCGTATCAGAAGTACCATCTGACTTTTCCGTTGTATGGATTATCATATCTTGCGTGATGTTAGAGCCATTCAAGAATCGAGAGGCTTGCGCCATAGCCTTCACTGAAGCCACGCGATTGATAATACTTTCGTTGTCCTTATACTTAGCAGGTTCTAATGCCAACACAGAAATCAAGTAAGCATTGTCATAATCATTCACAGCACGAACGCCTTCAAATGGGGCGTTGTTATACATACGAACAAGGAAGTTGGTAAACGCCACCTTGTCGCTAGAATATCCTTGGGCGTTCAAGCCCAAGAATACCATCGTCAACAATGCTACTAATAAAAGTTTCTTCATTTATACTCTATTTACTCTTAGGCATCAACTTGAAATCAGAATACTTTGAAATTTCTGAAGCAGGGATTCTGAATGTTAATATCCAATATGCATAATTATCCTTCATGCCACTAAGAACCAACCTCGAAGCCCCCCTTTGGGAATATTCATATTTAGGCAAGTGCAAATATATATTTACACCCTCCTTAAACAGTCCTGTACCTTGTGTAAAATACCCCATGCCAACGCCACAGCCACTGCGATTCATTACACCATCTTTTTCTAATCTTTTATAATCACCTACCGTTCCTCCCAAACGACTGTCATGTGTACAATCATCTATAGCCATCAATTGCCCTTGAATTGTTGAAGAATTACCTAAATTATCAACAATTTTGAAATTTGAAAATTCAGAGGCAAAGAGTGAAATGAACTTCAACAACCATTTATCAATATCCTCTTTTGAATTTCTAAATGTTAATCTCCAATAATTCTCAAAAGATTCGCAATAACCAGGCATAAAAATATGTATTTCCGACAACGTCATCCCCACTTTCTTGTATTCTGTAATTTCTTCTTTACTCAAAGATATTGCTTTCAATGTTTCATATATACTGCTCAAAGCTTTCTCCGTATTATCATTTGATTCCATCACAACATTCACCACCATCTCATAGTAACCATCCGTTAAACTCTGAAAATGATTATATTGTTGTTTCAATTTTGGATCTGGCAAATTTGAATCCATAATTTTTGCTGTAGGAACAGTCGGATCCAACACATATAGTTTTTTGTCAAAAGCCACAGGCAACAATTCCTTTGTCATGGACAACACATTCTGCAAAGCTAGCAACTCGCTTTTCTTATTCAATTCTTTCATCTTCATATTTTGAGCAAACGTAGCTCCTGCAAACTCGGTTGATGCACCTTTCGACTTGGCATAGCTAACAAGTTTGGAAATGCACACTGTAGCATCTACAGTTACCATAACTTGACCATCTTCACATTTCACATCACTAAGTACTTTATATGACTTTATGTTACCATTCGAGATGGTTACTATTTCATCCTTTACAAGTTCATCATTGAGAATCGTTGTATTAGCCGACACAAATGTGCCATAAGCTTGTTCTATAGCACTCCGCAATGCTACGGCTGTAGCTTTTTCACCATCTACAGCTTTACCTGAAACAACCAAAGTCACCTCATCGTTTGCATTCGTTATATTTGTTGCGCTATTACCATCAGTACGGGTTGTTGCTGTTTCCATAGTCTTTGTATTATTGTTCTTTTTCTCAACTGCTTTACGCAAAAGACCACCAGCCAAGCCTCGCAATGCGGCCTGTCCATAAGAAACTGTGCTAAAAGTTGGAGCTAAAGCCAACAACACTACAAAAAATAAAATCTTTGTTTTCATAAGCTCATTATTTTTTGAAATCATTAATCACCTTTATAATAGAATCTACATAATTTCCTCTTGGAATTGTTCGTTGGGCTGGATGGAAAGTATCAAGACATAGTCTGCCATCCTTGTTATAGACAAACATATATTTATCATTACCCAATGGTACAGTCTCATGTTCCGTATGCTCATCTATTCCCCAATCCTTCTTGAAAAGCCACATTGTATTAGCAAAACAGATTACTTGTGGGTCGTACAGACGTATTTGCTCTTCGACAATATCTTTCCATTGGTCATAGGCTTGAGCCAATTCCTTGTCGGAAGTGGTTCTATAACCTGGCATCTTGTCAACATTGATATAAGCAATATCTTTCAACACCTCCAACATAGACTTGTCATCACGAATGTACGGCATGTCATTATATAATTTGTTTTTGCGTATACCAACAAGACTATATACTATGGGCTGCCAAGTCATATTAGTATGGGCATCGCTATTCTCGAATGCTCCATAAACTTCCCATCCGCCACCATGCGGTTTACCTTTCTTCATGTCATCATACGGTTGCTTCAATATCCACATGATACGAGGCGAAGACTGACAATAGCCTTCGATATTGAATACTCCATCAGGCAATGGGCAAAGGTCATCTGTCGAAATGCCCAGTTCTTTTGCCCTTGCATAAATCTCTTCCTTGATTTTCTCCTGTCCCTTGCGAACGTCTTCTGGAGATAACACACCTGTATTTACCATATATATTCACGTTTTATATTATTAAACCTTACCACCACCCTCGGATGATGTTTTTTACTATACTTTGAGGTTGATTGTTTGCCCAAGCCATGCCTACATCGCGACAAGCCTTAATCATGCTTCGTTTGTTTGCTTGGCTGTCCTCGTATTGTTTCATTTGGAAGTTCCATTCACGAAGTTCATCAGCTTTCAGCTTGGAAGCCACTTCTTTACGCAGATTCTCGACATCAGAGTAGCACGAACTGTATGGCGATATAGTATTGAGGAACTTTGCAACCTCGTTGGCTCCTTCAACATCTGGACATTTCATCCACACATTGCGTGCCTTGTTTAACTGCTGCAAGCCTTTTGCATCTATCTTCTGTTGGTATAAAGATGTGGCTGTTGACTGGCATTGAGCATAACAATCCCCACAAACATTAGGCACAGCCATCATTCGTGATATCGCCTCGTCATAATTACCAATAGATGCCATTGTGCGAGCCTTGCTTATCTCTTCTGCGCAATGATTAGTGTAAAAATCAATAATTTTGCACTTTGCCCTTTCCAGCATCTCGCCAAAGTCTTTATGATTAGGGTTTAGTTTGCTAAAAGCACTAATCATAGCCTTGTTTTCATTGGTACCAATTCCTTGGAGCGATAACGTGCACGACGCATATAGCTTGTTTTCTATCACATCGCCCACAAAGAATGTTACTTCCATTTTCTCAGAAACTCGTGCGGGGGTGGAGGGTACAATATCCTTGCTCGTAATATCAACCTTAGCAGTCAAGACGAAACGTTCTACATAGCCATTGTCGCCATAGCCATTACTAACAAGCATACGTTGCATACGTGTGGTTAGGTTCTTGCTTGCCTCCATTGGGATTACATCATCGGGCATCATAGCCTGAATTGAGATTCGCCCCTCGTCTGATGTCTGTGCAAAAGTTGCTATCGACATCATTAATGTTATTATAAAGAATAGTTGTCTCATTTTATTTCTCTCCTAATACAACAATAGCTTCACCCAAACCTCTCACCATTACCTTTGATGTAATATTGAAAGGCGGTTGTTGCAGAAACTTTCTCAACTTTGTGGCAAATGCTCTGGCATCCATAGCCTTGCCTTTATCATCAAACAAAGGAATACGCACTTGTTCAAACTGGGCAAACGATTCTGTTCCGTCACTCAGATTGAATGTGCCGTTCACACAATTTTTCTGTAGCCAGCTTTGTATGCAGTCTGTCAATTCCTCACCATTATATTCTTCTTCTAAATCCTTGTCCCAACTATCCCAGCATCTAACAGTAAGGCTTATTTCCCTTCCACGCTTAGTCTGATCGGAAAACCAATCATCCATTTGGTGGTCGAAAGGTTTAATGTTTTCCTTGACAGCCCTTGCTAACAATACGGGAATAATATCCGACGAAGGCTTGGTGGTACCAGTAGATGTTGCTATGCGTTTATTGGTATAGGCATCAAAGGCTTCAAGAGTAAATGATGCAGAATTACCACTTCCGGCACGATTCACTTGCCACCAAAGTTGAATGATTACATCAGACTTCACTCTACGTTTCAGTTGGTCAAGTGGGGATTCCACAAGTGAGGCTCCACTCTTTTTGCTGGTCGTTACATTTTCTTCTGCGGTCTTCATGCTGATGCTTTTGATTTCTTGCCCAGCATCTTTCAGGCTATATCCTTGCTCGGTAAGCACTTGTCCAACCTTACTGATAACCTGTCCCAGTTCTGTATCCTCCAGAAATGCCTGCTGATAGTTTGGAACCTTCACTGTATTCCCTTGATCAGAGAAGCTGGTCATAAAATACCGCTGATTACACCAATTGTCACTTGGCAGAATCATTATCGTTGGCTTCTTTGCTTGCTGTGCAAACAACAAGAAACCATACATACTAAGAGTTAATAAGATAAATATCTTTCTCATATACCTATAGTTATTAAATTTCGGGGACAAAGATAGTTATTCTATTCGAAACTATCAAGTCCATAATGGTTCATAAGCGAAATTTCTTGATTTCGGCTTAACAAAAGTAGTAAAAAGCGTTCTGTTTCATTGGTATATTATCATTTTGCCAGGTGTTCCCGAGACTTGGCGGGTTAAGATTTCGGTTTCGGCAAAATAAAAAAGCGTGGGAACTTACCCGTCACTCGTCCCACTCTCTGAGGCCTTCGCATTGCCCTGCACTGTTGAACGAGCAACGTCGAAGCCCACGCCGATATGTATACACTTTTCCCTATACGGATATAAGACCTATCGCCTTGACGCAATAAGCCATACCAGTAAAGGGATGTGAATTAACACATCCCGAGAGCACCTACCGTTGCTATGTTCATTGACAGTGCATGAAGTTTGCGAAGTTTCAGAAAGTCAAGAACAAAGCGCTAAGTATGCGCCTTTTCCATTATGTCGTGATCCTTACTCAGAATCATCGGCAAATATACGAATAATGTTTGAAAGAACAAAAGTTTTTAGCAAAAAATCCTCTTTGAGGGATAAAAATCATCAAATTTCTCCCTCTCTGAGGGATTTTTCTGTATTTAACCACGCTATGCGAAATTTTTATTGTACTTTTGCACCCGTGCTTGGAAAAGCAACAAATAAAACAGAAGAGTAAACGATATGGCAGAAAAGAATAGCATACCCCAATTCGTGAATAGCGAATCTATTATGTCGGATAGCAACTATGTGAAGTGGCTCTCCGATTTGAAAGGTCGTATTCGCATCGCCCAACTCAAAGCGGCTATCAAAGTCAATGAAGAATTGCACAAGCTTTATTGGAGCTTGGGAGAAGACATTTGTAACAAGCAAAAGCTATATAAGTGGGGCACTAATTTTATAAAACAGCTTAGTTTGGACTTGCGTTCTGCATTTCCAAATGTAGAAGGTTTTTCTTGGTCAAATCTTTATAAAATACGTAAGTGGTATCTCTTCTATTCTTCGCAAAATGAATTTTTGTACCAAGCTGGTACAAAATTAGAAACCTTAGAAAGTACCAGCGTTCCTATGCCTGCGATTTTGCTTCGTGTACCCTGGAGGCATCAGACTGTCATTGTCTCGAAATGAAAGAGCAATCCGCAAAGAATTCCACTAGCAATAACAACGATTAAGAAAGCATAAACAGAATATGGTTTTAAATTACATTTGGATAGCATTTTTCGTGATTGCGTTCATCTTCGCACTCATCGGATTGGCAATGGGAGATACGACTATCTTCCAGAAGATTGTAGATTCCACCTTCGATTCTTCCAAGAATGCCTTCGAGATTTCTCTCGGACTGACGGGCGTGCTCGCCCTCTGGCTTGGCATCATGAAGATTGGAGAGAAGGCGGGAGTTGTGAATGTGTTGGCAAGAGCACTCAGCCCGGTTTTCACCCGTCTCTTCCCCGATATTCCAAAGAACCATCCGGTGATGGGAAGCATCTTCATGAATATCGCTTCGAATATGCTGGGACTCGATAATGCAGCAACGCCAACAGGATTGAAGGCGATGCAGCAGATGCAGGAGCTCAACACGAAAAAGGATACGGCAACGAACCCGATGATTATGTTCCTGGTTCTGAACACCTCAGGACTCACCATCATCCCTACCACCATCCTTGCCTTCCGTGCCTCCTATGGAGCAGCCCAGCCTACGGATGTCTTCATCCCTATCCTGATGGCTACGCTCGTGGCTACGCTTGCCGGAATCATCATCACTTCGCTCTGGCAGCGCATCAACATCCTGCAGCCGGTATTGCTCGCTACTCTGTTGGGAATGTGCGCCTTCGTAGGCATCATCATCTGGGGATTCGGACAGATGGACAAGGATACGATGAACACGGTTACTACCCTGGCTTCGAATATGATTCTCCTGGGCATCATCCTCTGCTTCATCCTGGCGGGTTTCTGGAAGAAAGTGAATGTTTATGATGCATTTATCGAGGGAGCGAAGGAAGGTTTTACTACTGCGGTGAAGATTATCCCTTATCTCGTAGCTATCCTTGTGGGCATCGGCGTGTTCCGTGCTTCGGGAGCGATGGATATGGTGATTCAAGGCATTTCGTGGTCGGTAGAACAATGCGGCTTGAATGCCGATTTCGTAGGCGCCCTACCTACCGCCATCATGAAACCGCTGTCGGGAAGTGGTGCACGAGGCATGATGCTGGAGGCGATGAAGAACTATGGTCCTGATTCGTTTGTGGGCAGATTGAGCTGCATCTTCCAGGGTTCCACCGACACCACCTTCTATATATTGGCAGTATATTTCGGAAGCGTAAGCATCAGGAATACCCGCCACGCCGTGGCTTGCGGCTTGCTTGCCGATTTGGCAGGAGTCATCGCAGCAATCGCTATAGCTTATTTATTCTTCGGATAATAAAAAACAAATTAATATGGCAAACCTCAAAAGTTTAGCAAAGGATACCGCCATCTATGGTTTGAGCAGTATCATCGGCAGATTTCTCAACTATCTGCTTGTACCACTCTATACGGCTAAGATCAGTGCCGCCAGTGGTGGTTATGGTGTCATCACCAACATGTACGCCTATACGGCGTTACTCCTCGTTATCCTGACCTACGGAATGGAGACCACCTTCTTCCGCTTTGTCAACAAGGAGGGAGAGCACCCTGAGAAAGTTTATAGCACCGTATTGAGCATGGTGGGATTCACCTCTCTGCTCTTCATTGCCTTGGTGTTCATCTTCTTGCAGCCATTGAGCAGTGCCATGGGTTATGCAGACCATCCTGCTTACGTCTGGACGATGTTTGTAACCGTGGCGATAGATGCCTTCCAATGCATCCCATTCGCTTACTTGCGATACAAGAAGCGCCCATTGAAGTTTGCTGCTTTCAAGTTGCTCTTCATTGCCTTGAACATCGTGCTCAACCTCATTTACTATGTCATCATGGATGGTCATGATGTGGGCTACGCCTTCTATATCAACCTGGTTTGTACGGGGTCCATCACCTTCTGTTTCTACAAGGAATTGTTGGAGGGATTCAAGGGTGAGAAAGCCTCTTGGGCAGAATCCAAGGTACTCATCAAGAAGATGTTGAGCTACAGTTGGCCTATCCTCGTACTCGGTATCGCAGGTATCTTGAACCAGACAGCCGACAAGATTCTCTTCCCTTACATCTATGAGAAGGGCGATGCGCATGCGCAGCTCGGAATCTATGGAGCAGCCAGCAAGATTGCGATGATCATGGCGATGATAACCCAGGCTTTCCGCTATGCTTACGAGCCGTTCGTATTCGGCAAGGCGAAGGATAAGGACAACCGACAGACTTACGCTTCGGCGATGAAGTATTTCGTCATCTTCACCCTGCTCGCCTTCCTGGTGGTAGTAGGTTATCTGGATGTATTGCGCCACATCATCGGTCGCGACTACTGGGATGGTTTGAAGGTAGTGCCTATCGTAATGGCTGCCGAAATCATGATGGGAGTATATTTCAACCTCAGTTTCTGGTACAAGCTCATCGACAAGACCATCTGGGGTGCTTACTTCTCGGGCATCGGTTGCCTGGTATTGATTGCCATCAACGTTATCTTCGTACCTATCTATGGTTACATCGCCTGTGCCTGGGCTGGTTTCGCTGGATATGGAACAGCCATGCTTCTCTCCTACTTTGTAGGTCAGAAAAAATATCCTATCAACTATCCGGTGAAGGAGATTATGATTTATGTGGTTCTCGCCCTCATTCTCTTCGCAGGAATGACCGAGGCTAACAGATACTTCTCCAGTGGAATTGCCTGCCTCATCAACACGGTACTCATCCTCATCTTCGCCTCTTATCTCGTGAAGAAGGATTTCCCATTAAATAGTCTGCCGGTAGTTGGAAAGTACTTTAGAAAGTAACAGATACGTTTGAAGTCGGCGAAAGTATTAATAGCCGACTTTAAAAGAAGCAATAGGAGTCTCCGGAAGAAGCAATAGAAGTCGTTGGAATAATTAGGTTATGTTTCTGAAAGATATAGCTTCTCCAACCGCCCAACAGCTGTTATGCGCTCGCACATCAGCTGTTATGCACACGCACAACACGTGATGTGCAAGCGTTACTCAGCTGTTGGACGGTAATCTTATGCTATAAGATGTTCTAACGATAACTCCAAATTACACTTTTCAAGGACGATTTTTCAAGGTAGAGAAGAGTTTCAGCATCAAATAAACCAAAGAAGCATGAGAAAGAAACTGAACAAAAGAATGTGCATGGACGACATCCATGAGATTTGCATTCTTACCCATGGTAATAACCGTAAGAAAGCTGAGCTTTATCAACTAACATTTGATAAAGACGAGCGAATATCCACAAATGCCCTGTGGGTATTCACCCATTTCGACTTGCAGAATAACGAATGGCTTTATTCCAAGCACGATGACTTGATAGACCGTGTGCTTGTGGAGAAGAACATGACGAAGCTGCGCTTGATGCTCAGTCTCTTGCTTCGCCAACCTTTCGAGGAGGAATCTCTTCGTTCCGACTTCATCGATTTCTGCATCGCCAAGATTACTGCCTGTTCCCAACCCTACGCCATCCGCTGCTACTGCATGAAGCTCGCCTACGAGCAGATGAAGTACTATCCCGAACTCCTCGAAGAGTTAAGAATGGCATTGGATATGCTGGAACAAGAGGTTCTCTCTCCAGGATTGCAGTCGGCAAAAAGGCAAATTATGAAGAAAATCAAGCGAAGCCTTGGAAAATTCGAGAAATAGTCGTAACTTTGCAAACGTAATATTCTAACAATATAATACATAAATGGATGGAGATACAACTGAACGATTATCACAAGAAAGTCAATGCCCAAAAGATGGCTTCAATGGCTTATTGGCGAGAGCATCCGCTTTCGCTGGAGGAGTGCTTAGCTCAATTCAAGCGCTTGCGGGAACAACGGCTTGCAAGGGAGTCCAAATTGCAAGGCTAAAAGACTGGGCTAAGGAGAATGATTGTTGGATTGAAGATCCGGAATCATTAGGTGTGTTCTCTGACCTAGGTTCAGAGAACGAGGTTTATATGGCCTATGATGGAATACACGTTTATAAACTTAACGACTTCCGTTATTCTGACGACAACCTTACTCCATTCTTTGAACGAATTCCTGCCCATAACCAATACTTTCCAGATTGCGCCTACGATTTCATCGGTTTCTCACAGAATCGAGATGGAAAAGTTTGTGCTGTCCTTCGCCAACAGCTTGTTGTAAATGCGAGGGAAGCTACTCCCGAAGAAATCAAGGCTGAGTTCGAGCGCATCGGTTTCCACGCAGAAGACAATGGAGAATATTTCACCAATGGCATTCACGACATCTTCGATGCCGTGCCCAATAATGTATTGGTTGGAGATGACGGCAACTACTATTTCATAGACACCATCATCTTCCTGTCAGACAATAACGGCTTGGATACTTACAAAAAGTATTCGCCGAATTATTCGAAAGGACAATAGCGTTCATAAGAAGTGTGCCACCTCTTATGAACGCTATTTATTATTTCAATTTCTTAGGGAGAGGCTCGTCTACATGAAATTTAAATTGATGAACACCCTCCTGATAAAACTCTTGCTCTATAATAATATCCTTTGCACTTTTACATTTTTCTATAAATGTATGAGCCTTTTTCAAGAAAACAAGATTAGAAGATCCATCATTAGGCTCATTATAATAAAATTTCTGTACTTTTCCGCCATCAAAACGTACTCTTACATAATTTGTACCATTATATTCATTTCCTACCATTTGACCTTTTGTAATTTCCAAAAGGACATCATAACCATATTTTTTCATCCATCTTACAGTAATAGTCAAATAAGAATTACCTTCATAAGGAAAATCAAAATTAGCATAATTATCACTTTGAAGAGAATACCAATAGCTCTTACTATCATCCATATCATCTTGACTTGTGCTCAAGTCCCAAGACTTCTTTGTAGTAGGATGTTGATCTTCTGTCATTAATGTCGATGTATCAACTGCAACAGTATCTGAATCGACAGATGAGTTTACAGAATTTGAAGACATCAAACTACCACATGTGCCAATACACACCAAAACAAAAATTACACAAAGTACTGCCAATAAAAATTTCTTCATAAATATAAGATTACTCATTGGCGGAATTAAAATTCGCCTAAAAATTAGTATCTTTTATGGAGAAAAA
>ERZ773147.1097-NODE-1097-length-29376-cov-4.601992_pt1 | contig 29376 bp, 25 predicted proteins | sample MGYA00580851_ERZ773147 | MGnify/ENA primary metagenome ERZ773147 (study PRJEB29015, sample SAMEA2737818) | human gut metagenome | biome: human gut; feature: human-associated habitat; material: faeces | place: China | collected 2012 ... | reverse complement strand
GACGCATATAAGTGGATTTACCGGCCATGTTGGGGCCGGTGATGATGGCCACCCGGTCGTCCCTGGCACCCATGTAGGTGTCGTTGGGGACGAACATGCTGTCGCGGCGCATCTGCTCCACCACCGGATGGCGGCCGTCGTGGATCTCAATGACGCCGGACTCGTCCACCACGGGGCAGCAGTAGTTGTTCTTTACCGCCACGGCGGCCAGCGAGCACAGCGCGTCCAGCTCCGCCACCAGCGCGGCGGCCTGCTGCACCCGCGCGGCCTGGGCGGCGATGTGCAGCCGCAGATCGGTGAACAGCTGGTATTCCAGCGCCGTGATGCGGTCGTTGGCGGAGAGAATGTCGTGCTCCAAATCCTTCAGCTCCTGGGTGATGTACCGCTCGCCGTTCACCAGCGTCTGCTTGCGGATGTAGCTTTCCGGCACCTGATCCTTGAAGGAGTTGGACACCTCGATATAGTAGCCGAACACTTTGTTGTAGCCGATCTTCAGGGTGCGGATGCCGGTTTTTTCCTTTTCGGCGGCCTCCATGCGGACGATCACGTCCTTGCCGCCGTGGAGGATGCTCCGCAGACGATCCACCTCGCCGTCGAAGCCCTCCCGGATCATCTCGCCCTCGCGGACGGAGAAGGGCGGCTCGTCCACCAGCGTCTGGCCGATGAGAGCGGCCAAATCGTTGAGATCGTCCAGCTCTTCATTCAACTGGTGCAGGCGGCCCTTGTCAAAGCAGGACAGCTGGGCCTTCACCTGGGGCAGGCGCTCCATGGCGGTACGGAGGGAAACCAGATCCCGGCCGCCTGCCGTGCCGTACACGATGCGGCCCACCAGACGCTCCATGTCGGAGATGCCCTGCAGGGCCAGTATCAGCTCCTCCCGGGCCATGGTGTTCTCGGCCAGCGCCGCCACGGCGGCGCTGCGCCGGTCGATCTCCGTGACGGACAGCAGGGGACGCTCCAGCCACGAGCGCATCATGCGGCCGCCCATGGCGGTTTTCGTCTTGTCCAGCACCCACAGGAGGCTGCCCTTCTTCTCCTTGCTGCGGAGGGTCTCGGTCAGCTCCAGATTGCGCCGGGCCGTCAGATCCAGCTCCATGAACTGGCCCCGGCGGTAGTATTCCAGATCGTCCACATGGGACAGGTCGGTCTTTTGCGTCTCGTGCAGGTAGCTCAGCAGAGCACCCAGCGCCAGAAACACCGCCGGGTTATCCCTTGGCAGGCGGTGCAGCGCGTCGTCACCGAACTGGCGGCGGATCAGCCGCTCGGAGGCCTCCATCTGGAAGCGGCCGGAAGGCAGCTTCTCCAGATGGCAGTTCAGCTTGTCCTGCAAAAAGCTGTGAAGCATCTCGTCAAAGAAAGCGGTCTCGTTGACTACCGCTTCGGCAGGGGTGAAGCGGCCCAGCTCGTTGATGAGCTGCTTCACGCGCTCGCCGCCGGAAAAGGCGGTGGCGTGGGCTTTGCCGGTGGTGATGTCGCAGACGCACACGGCGGCGTAATCGTCGTCCAGATAGATGCCGGCGCAGAAGTTGGAGCGGCCCTCGTCCAGGCAGGCGCTGTCGATGACCGTGCCGGGGGTCACCACGCGGATGATGTCCCGCTTCACCAGCCCCTTGGCCTGGGCGGGATCCTCCGTCTGCTCGCAGATGGCCACCTTGTAGCCCTTGGCGATGAGCCGGGCGATATAGGCATCCGCCGCGTGGTAGGGCACGCCGCACATGGGCATCCGCTCCTCAGCGGGCTTGTCCTTGCTCTTGTCCCGGCTGGTCAGCGTCAGATCCAGCTCACGGGACGCCGTTTTGGCGTCGGCGCCGAACATCTCATAGAAGTCACCCAGACGGAAGAACAGAATGGCGTCCTGATTCTGTTCCTTTATTTGCAGGTATTGCTGCATCATGGGGGTCAGTTCTGCCATAGGGGACTCCTTTCAAACTTGCGTATCACACTCCTGTCATTGCGAGGAGGCCGCAAGGCCGACGCGGCAATCCGTTTCCCCGATAAAAGGAGGACGGATTCCCACGACCAGTCTGAGGACTGGTCTCGGAATGACAGAAAAGGCTTTATACCATCTCGCCGAACAGCGCCCAGGTGTTGCTGTCGGTGATCTTTACATCGTGATAAGTGCCGATGGCGGCCTTGTCTCCCACCAGATGTACCAGCCGTCCTCCGGCGGTGCGGGACGTCAAAGGCCAGCGGCTGTCGTCGCTCTCGCCGTCGATGAGGCAGCGGAGGGTGCGGCCCACATACTGGGCGTGGATCTCCTCGGAGATCCTGTTCTGGGCGTCGCAGAGGCGGTCGAACCACTTCTGCTTCTCGCTGCGGGGCACGGGGTCGTCCATTTTGGCGGCGGGGGTACCGGGACGGGGGGAGAAGATGAAGGTGAACAGGGCGTCGAAGCGCACCTGCTCCACCAGCGCCACCGTCTCCATGGCCTCGGCCTCCGTCTCGCCGGGGAAGCCGATGATCACGTCGCTGGTCAGCACCAGCTCCGGCATGACCCTGCGGGCGTAGGTGATGAGTTCTAAGTACCGGGCCTTGTCATAGGGGCGGTGCATGGCCCGCAGCACCCGGTCGCAGCCGGACTGCACGGGGAGGTGCAGTTGCTTGGCCACATGCTTGCACCGGGCCATGGTGTCGAACAGTTTGAAGCTGGCGTCCTTGGGCTGGGAGGACATGAAGCGGATGAGATAGTCGCCGGGGATCCCGTCCAGCGCCGAGAGCAGGTCGGCGAAGTCATAGCCGGTGCCAAGGTCTTTGCCGTAGGAGTTGACATTCTGGCCCAGCAGGGTGATCTCTTTGTATCCCTCGGCAGCCAGCTCCCGTACCTCGCGGATGATCTGCTCCGGGTCGCGGCTGCGCTCGCGGCCACGGACATAGGGCACGATGCAGTAGGAGCAGAAGTTGTTGCAGCCGTACATGATGCTGACCCACGCGCGGGTGCGTCCCTCCCGGACCACCGGCATGCCCTCGGCAATGGAGCCGTGCTCGTCCTCCACGGAGAACACCCGGCCCCGGCGGGTATAGACCTGCCAGAGAAGCTCCGGGAACTTCCACAGGGCCTGCGGGCCGAATACCAGGTCAACGTGACGGTAGGACTGGCGCACCTTTTCCGCCACCTCGGGCCGCTGGGCCATGCAGCCGCACAGGCAGATGATCTGCTCCGGATTGGCCTTCTTGGTATGGGTCAGGGCGCCCAGATTGCCGTAGACCCGTTTTTCCGCATGATCGCGGATGGCGCAGGTGTTCAGCACAATGATATCGGCCTGGGCAGGCTCGGTGACAAATTCACAGCCCATGGCTTCCAGCATACCCATGATGTGCTGGCTGTCGGCCACGTTCTGCTGACAGCCGAAGGTGTCCACCAGCGCACGGACGGTCTTGCCCCGCTGGATGTGCAGCTCTTTTATTTTTTCGGTAAACTCCCGCTGACGCTCCATGTCCGCGTCAGACAGGACGACATTTTTTCGTTCCAAGGGTACCTCCTTCACCCGGCGCGGCGCGCAAGGCGATATTTAATCATGATATTATACCATATTCAAAACCGCAATACAAGAAATGCGCAGAATAAAAGTTGCAAATTCCGCCGCCATGCGCTATGATGGGGGTACTCTGAATTTACAACGAGGGATTTCATATGATCTATGTTCTGTATACCGCCGTCATTCTGGCGCTGGTGGGCTGCGACCAGCTGCTGAAAAGCTGGACGGTGCATCATCTGGCGCTGGGTGAAAGCACGGCGTTCCTGCCGGGCTTCATGCAGCTGACCCGCGTACACAACTACGGCGCGGCGTGGTCCAGTTTCTCCGGAAAGACCGCTATGCTGATCGCGGTGACGGCGGCGCTGATGATCGCGGTGGCCTATCTGCTGATCCGGCGCATCGTGCGCCATCCGTTGGGCGTGGCCGCCGCCGTGCTGATCCTGGGCGGCGGCGTGGGCAACATCATCGACCGCATCGTGCACGGCTATGTGGTGGATATGTTCGACCTGCTGCTGTTTGACTACCCCGTGTTCAATCTGGCCGACTGCTTCGTGGTGGCGGGCGTGATCCTGGGCGCGGTGTACTACCTGTGGTTTTACGAAAAATACGACGCGAGGAAGAAAGACGATGCATCTGACACTGACGGCGACAAGCGAGGATAAGGGCGCGCGGATCGACGCATGGCTGGCATCTCACGCCGACGGCCTGACCCGCAGCGCCGCCGCCAGACTGCTGGAGACCGGCGGCGTCACCGTCAACGGCGCGGCGGCGGCCAAGAACTACCGCCTTGCCGGGGATGAGACCATCGAGGTCAGCCGTCCCGAGGCGGAGGAGACCGCCGTGGAAGCCCAGGACATCCCGCTGGACGTGGTGTATGAGGACGCGGACGTGATCGTGGTGAACAAACCCGCCGGTCTGGTGGTGCATCCCGCGCCGGGCCATCCCGACGGCACGCTGGTGAATGCCCTGCTGCACCACTGCGGCGACTCTCTGTCCGGCATCGGCGGCGAAAAGCGCCCCGGCATCGTCCACCGTATCGACCGGGACACCAGCGGCCTGATCATCGCCGCCAAGAACGACGCGGCCCATCTGGCCCTCAGCGCCCAGCTCAGCGACCATACCCTTGCCCGCACCTACGAGTGTCTGGTGACGGGCAATCTCCGGGAGGACAGCGGCACTGTGGACGCACCCATCGGGCGGCATCCCACCGACCGGAAGAGGATGGCGGTCAACACCCGCAATGGCCGCCGGGCCGTGACCCACTGGGAGGTCATTGCCCGCTATAACGGCGTCACCCATGTGCGCTGCCGTCTGGAGACAGGCCGCACCCACCAGATCCGCGTCCATATGGCCTATATCGGCCATCCCATTCTGGGGGACACGGTGTACGGCGCGAAGAAGCCTGTCCCCGGCCTGACGGGCCAGTGCCTGCAGGCGGTGGAGCTGCGGTTCCTCCATCCCCGTACGGGGGAGCTGGTAACGGTCAACTGCCCGCGCTGCGAGGAATTTGAGCGGCAGCTGCGGAAATACGAAAACCGGGATTAAACGGCGTGTGGAGCGGTGAAGATCACCGCTCCACACATTTTTTGCAATTTTCTCACAAAAGGTGTTGACAAATCCGCCATTCTACGCTATTATATTACCGTTGTCCGCGCGGTTAGCTCAGCTGGCTAGAGCACATGCTTGACGTGCATGGGGTCACAGGTTCGAGTCCTGTACCGCGCACCAGAACCTCACTTCTTCGGAAGTGAGGTTTTTTGTTATGCGCCGGTGCAGAAATCGTACCGGCGCATAACGTTTTTCCGGTGGGGCAGTATTTCTCCCGCAGGACCGCCAGTTCCACGCCGAAGCCCTCCCGCAGCACCGGCAGGACCGTCTACGTCATTACTCACGATCCGGAGCTGATCTGCCAGTGCTGCACCGATATTCACCATCTGGAATCCGGCAATATCGTTGCGTGCTATCCCATGGATGCCGCAGGTGTCAGCCGTATCCGTGATTTCTTCCGGATCAGCTGAGCATGTTCCGGACACGCCTAGTTTGCCGGCACTAACCTCGCATCCTGAAAAAAGCCACTGCAACGGCTTCCGACGGACTCCGATGTATTGTAATTGGCGTTCTTCCGTTGTCAAGACAATTTATCAGGCAGGCCATCCCGGCTGTGGGACGGCCTGCCTTTCCTGTTGATCTGTACTTTCTCAGAAATGTCCGCTGCGGCCGGAGCCTCCACCGCCGGACTCCGTGCCGTCCTTGTTGTTCTTTCTGCGGCGGGTCTCGGTGGTGTGAGTATAGCGGTCGTACCGCTCCGTCAGGTCAAGGCCGTCGGCGGTGACGTAGACATCCGCCTCCGCGCCCTTGCGGACTGACTTCATCTTGGCCTTCAGCAGCAGGCAAATCAGCAGCGACACGCCGCAGCCCACCAGCAGGGCGGGCAGAAGCACCTTGGTCACCGGCCGCTTCACCGGCTGGCCCATATCCGCCAGCGCCATATCGTCGCCGCAGGTGGTCAGATAGGCGCGGAGGCCGCCGTACCAGTCATCGCTGCTGAAATAGGGCAGGAAGCTGTTCTCCAGCTGCTCCTGGGCGTAATTGCCCACCATGCTCTTGGCGTAGCCGTCCCGGACGTACAGGGCGTAGCTGCGGTCCCACATGCTGAGAAGCAGCAGGATGCCGCTGCGCTCCGCGCCGATGCCGAAGTCCTGGCCGTTGTAGATATTGGCCGCCGCCTCATATGCATCATCGCCGTACTGCCCGTAATCGTCCACGGTGACGATATACACCGCGCACCGGTACTGCCACGAGATGGCGTCCGCCGTCTGCTCCAGATAGGCGCAGTCCCCGTCCGACAGCAGTCCCACCGTGTCGTAAACGAAGGGATCGCCGCTCTGCTGCTCCGCCCACGCGGGCACGGTCAGCGTCAGCGCCGCCAGCAGCGCCAGAAGAAGGGCCACAAATCTCTGTTTCATCGTTTTCCCCTCCCCTTTTACGCCAGCCACATCAGCAGCGCCGCCAGCGCCGTCACCGGCGCGGCGATGGCCGCAAACGTGGCCCAGAACTTGCCCATATCCGTGGGCAGGTCGCCCACCAGCTTGCCGGTCTGGCCGTTCATGGCGAACAGGAAGTCTTTCCCGTTCCACTTGGTGTGCAGCATCCAGACGGGCAGCAGGGCGTAATGCACCTTGCCCCGCTTCAGGCGGATGTTCTGGTTCAGCGGGATGCAGGCATCGTACTGATCCGCCGTGCGGCGCAGGGCCATTTCCAGCGATGCGGCGCAGCGGGTGTCCGCCCGGTCGCGGCTGTCGGCCACGGAAACGTCGTATTTATCCGCCAGAAAACCCGGTAAGTACGCGGTGGAAAAGGGCTTTAAGCCGGCGTAGTCGTAGGGCTCGATGGAGTCCATGTGGTCGTCGGGCATTTTGCTGGAGGCGTCCACCGGCACTTTCTCAAAGGCGATGGAGCCGCCCCGGCGCACCTCAAAGTGCTGGGTCTCCGTCACCTCTTCGTCACCGGAATCATAGATGTGGGTGATCAGGCCCTCATAGTCCGCGGTGCCCTCGGCCACGCCGTCAAACATCCAGAAGGGGACGTACACGCCCTGGATCTCCTGAATATGGTTGCCGTTGGTGAAGGCCTTGGGCAGGAAGGGCTTGCCCTTATAGTGGTTTTTCAGCGCCGCCACCGCGTCCTCCTTGCTGAGCTTGAAGGGGATGACGTAATCGGGCTTCAGCGCGCCGCTGAACTGCCCCGGCACTACCGTAGGATTGCCGCAGTAGGGGCAGGAGGTGGCGGCGGTGGTCTCGTCGCAGATCAGCTCCGCGCCGCAGCTGGGGCAGCTGTACGCCTTCATGCCATCGGCGTCTTTGCCCCAGTCGCTGTTGAGGCCAGAGGTGTCCCACCCGTCCACTGCCATGTCCGCCATCTTCCGGCGGTTCTGCTCCGCTTTGGCGTCGGCCTGCTTCGCGGCCTCTACGGCCTTGGCCTCCTTGTCGGCGTACAGGGCCTCGATCTCTGCTACATCGTATTTGCTGCCGCAGAAGTCGCATTCCAGCTTGCCGGAAGCCCCCACAAAGTGCAGGGGCGCCGTGCAGGCCGGGCATTTATAGTTGGTGATTTGGGATGCCATAATGTTCCTCCCGTTTTTCGCTTTCCCGGTTTACAGGGGCTTGCCGCAATTCTCGCAGAACTTGCCGCCGTTGACCTTTGCGCCGCAGTTGGGGCAGAAGGTCACCCGGAACTCCGGCTCCGGCTGCTGATAGGCACTGCTGTTGGGCGCATAGTCCTCCTGCTGCACGCGCCGTCCCCTACCGGGAACGCCCAGATAGGCGGAGCCGTCAAAGCCCAGGATTGGCTGGAACACATAGGGCAGGAAGATCAGGCCCACGGCGAAGCCGCCGCTCTTGCCGAAAGCCCTGGCCAGCTTCACCTGCGTCTGGATGGCCAGAATGATGTTGTAGAAGGGGATCAGCAGCATCAGGAACCGCCAGCCGCTGCCCCATGTGATCTCGTACATCACATAGCTGTTGTAGAAGGGTACGATGGCGGCCCAGCCGGGCTTGCCCGCCTTCTGAAAGATCTTCCACATGGCCACGATCAGCAGCACGCTGATCGCCAGAGAAGCGATGCTGACCACCGGGCTGGTGTAGACCGGGGTGCTGTACTCATAATAATAGTCGTAATAGTCAATATACTGCATGGTTTTTCCTCTCTTTTCCTTTTGTTTTGTCAGATCGTTCAGGGACGGGGCTTGCCGCACTCGGCGCAGAACTTGCCCTTGTTGACGGCGCCGCAGGAGCAGGTCCACTCAGCGGCAGGCCGGGGCGCGCCGCACTCAGAGCAGAATTTTCCGGTATTTACCGCGCCGCAGGCGCACTTCCACTCACCGGCAGGAGCGGGCTTGGGCTGGCCGCACTCAGCGCAGAACTTGCCGGTGTTGCCGCTGTGGCCGCAGGCGCACGTCCAGCCGCCTGCCGCGGGCTGCGCCGCCTGCTGCTGACCCATGGCGAACAGGTTCTGGGCGTTCATGCCACCGGCCTGACCGGCCATTCCCATGCCCATAAAGGCCATGGCAGGGCCGGCAGCCGTGTTGGAAGCCGCCATCTTCATGGCGTCGCCCTGACTGCCCACCAGATGGGCGGCAGCGCGGGTGGGATCCATGAAGGCCGCGTTCCGCTGCAGCTCCTTGAGCATCTTCTCGTCTTCCTCATCCGCCGTCACACTGGATACGCCGAAGGAAACGATCTCGATACCCCGCAGGTCGCGCCACTTCTTGCTGAGGACTTCGTTCAGGGCGTCGGCCAGCTCCATGGTGTGGCCGGGCAGCTGAGAATAGCGGATGCCGTTTTCGCCGATCTTGGCAAAGGCGGGCTGGAGGGCAGTCAGCAGCTCGGTTTTCAGCTGATTGTCCAGCTTGTCGCGGGTATAGGCTTCCGCCACATTGCCGCAGACGTTGGTGTAGAACAGCACCGGGTTGGTAATATGATAGCTATACTCACCGAAGCAGCGGATGCCCACGTCGATGTCAATACCGGCCCGCTGATCCACCACGCGGAAGGGCACGGGAGACGGCGTACCGTACTTGTTGCCCATCAGTTCCTTGGTGTTGAAATAGTACACCCGCTGATCCTTGGGAGCCTCGCCGCCGAAGGTGAAGCGGTTGGTCATATTGTCGATGACGGCGCGGATGCTGCCCTTCAACTCGCCGGTGAACAGGGACGGCTCCGTGGACATGTCGTAGGTGAACTCGCCCGGCTCGGCGCAGACCTCGATGATGCGGCCCTGATCCACGATCATCATGCACTGGCCGTCGGCCACGGCAATGACGCTGCCGTTGGAGATGATGTTGTCGCTGCCCTTGGTGTTGCTGCTGCGGCCGGAGGTACGCTTCCGGCCCTTGACGGCCAGCACATTTTCCGGCAGAGCTTCACAATAGAAATATTCCTTCCACTGGTCGGCCATTACGCCGCCCACGCTGCCCAATGCTGCTTTGATCAGTCCCATAATGTTTCTCCTTTTCTAACAATAATTGCGAGACAATGATGACAAAGATTATATACCGCCTATATTTTACTGCATCATCCCCTGTCCAGTCAATTCTTTCCCGATAATCTTCTGATCTTTCCGTCGAAAACGGCGGGCTCCATAAGAACAGCGGGCAGGATCCCCAGATCCTGCCCGCTTCCCTTATGCTGTTCTGTCAAATGGTCTTTCCATCAATATACTCCGGCTGAAAGGATACATGGAAGCAATCCGGCGCGGTGCCGGACAGAATGTCGTTGGCCGTCCGGTAGATATAGCGCGCCATGGGCGCAAAGGGCTGCCGGTAGCTGCACAGCGGCAGGCGGCTGAAATCCGAAAACTCCGTATCGCCATCGCAACCGATGACGGCAATGTCATCCGGGATGGAAAGCCCCTGGGCCAGAAAATGGTTCACCAGACAGGTGGCGATCCGGTCAGAGCCGCAGACGATTCCGGTGGGCTGGGGCGACAGCCGCAGGATCGTGTCGCCCAGTGCCTCGATCTGCCGGTGGATCACATGATAGCTTCCTGTGTCCAGACCGGGATCAAGAAACACATGGGACGCCTCCGGCCGGCAGTCGTGCTCACGCAGGGCATCCAGATAGCCGGACAACCGCTCCTGGATCGGGCTTATGGTGGAAAAGCCCGCGGCAAAGGCAAACCTGCGGTGCCCCCGCTCCCACAGCCGCTCCACCGCGTCCGTGCCGATAAATCGATGGTTCACGGAAACGGAATGACAGCAGAGATCCCGCATCTGGCGGTCAATGAGCATGACCGGCATCTCCTGCTGTAAAAGACGCAACAGCTCAAGATTGGGGTCCTCACTGAGGGCCGGCATCAGTAGAAGGATATCGGGCCGGGACGCGGCCGGTGTGGTCAGCAGCGTGCGCAGCAGCCGGTTTTCCACTGTGACGTCATTGCCGGTATTGCTCAGCAGCAGCTGCCCCTTATGGGCGGAGAACTCATTCTCCGTATGGACCAGGAACTGATTTCCCACATAGTTCCAGGTGTTGAAGGGCAGCATGAACTGCGCCGTCAGCACCCGATCAGACACGACGGCGGAGAGCCCGTCAGGCAGGCGGCGGAGAAGATAGCCGTTGCGGGCGCCGGAGCCCTTTTCCAGAAACCCTTCGCCGCACAGGCTTTGCAGTGCCTCCAGTGTCGCGTTCTTCGAGGTCAGCAGCACCGCCTGCAGCTGGCGGATCGAGGGGATGGTATCCCCCTCACGTATTCCCTTTTCCGTAATGTGCTGCAATATGGCGGTTCGCGTTTGTTCGATTATTTCTCTTTTCATGTTATACAGAATAGCACACATCCTGATCAAAAGCAAGAGGTGCGTACAAAAAACGGAACAAAATGTTTTTGTTCAAAACGCAGTGTCCTTGTAGCCCGTTTGATCATGCACTGTGATTTTGCCTAATTCCGCCTATATTTTTTTGTGTAACAAGACGATTCTACTTGTCAGTAGCAAAACAAGAGACAAACAAGGAACAAAAACAGAGATAAAATTGTTGACTTTCTCCTTCCGGCCGGGCCATAATGGGAACAAGCAGTGGCCCGGACACGCAAACCATGAATGGAGATGTAACAGCTATGGAGTATGAATTTCAAGACAGGATACGGCTTCTGGTCAAGAAGATGATCATGAACAGCGGCTGCGGCCATGCCGGCGGCAGTCTGTCCATGGCGGAAATACTGGCAAGCCTTTTTGAGGACGTCATGGTCTATGACCCGAAGGACCCCCAGTGGGCCGGGCGCGACCGCTTCATCCTTTCAAAGGGACATTCCGCCCTGGGCCTTTATGCCGCGCTGCATCTGGCCGGTTATTTTGACGAGGAGGTGCTTTACACCTTCGCCAAGCCGGATGGCCGGCTGATGAACCATCCGGACCGGACGGTGCTGCCCGGTGTGGAACTGAGCACCGGCTCGCTGGGCCACGGACTGTCCCTGGCGGACGGCATCGCGCTGGCCGGGCAGCAGAAGGGCGAGACCTATTTCACCTATTGCCTGACGGGCGACGCGGAGATCCAGGAGGGCAGCGTCTGGGAGGCGGCCATGTTCGCCTCCGCCTACGGTCTGAAGCGGTTGGTGGCCATCGTAGACCGCAATCACATCGGCAACGACGGCCCCATTGACCCTTTCGTCACGCCGGAACCGCTGTCGGAAAAGTGGGCGGCCTTCGGCTTCAAGACCGTCCACATCGACGGAAATGACCGTTCGGCGGTCACGGCGGCGCTGCGCCGTTTCCGCCAAGAAGCTGACGGCCCTTACGCCATCGTGGCGGAGACCATAAAGGGAAAGGGTCTCGTGGACGGCATCGCCGGGACCGGAGCGGCCCATTACCTGAAGGGCACCGCCGATGAGATCGCCGCAAAGTTTGCGCTGTAAGGGGGAAGAAAAATGAGCGAAAAGATCTCTATGATGGCGGCGTTTGCCGAAAGACTTTACGCGCGGATGGCCGAGGATCCCCGGATCCGGGTCATGACGGCGGATCTGGTTGGCTCCTGCGCGCTGAAAAAAATCGAGGCGGATCACAGGGACCAGTTTATCAACGTGGGCATTGCGGAGCAGAACATGGTCAGCATCGCGGCGGGACTGGCGCACGAGGGAATGATCCCGTTTACCTACACCTTTGCCGCGTTTCACGCCATGCGCTCCTGTGAGCAGGTGCGCACGGATGTATTCTATAACGAGCAGAATGTCAAGGTGATCGGTACCCACTGCGGCGTCAGTACCGGGCAGGCAGGCTCGACGCATTTCGCGCTGGAGGATATCGCCATTCTGCGCGGCATGCCCAAAAGCGTGGTGCTGGTGCCGTCTGACCCCGTATCCGCCGCTGAGACCGCGGACGTGGCATACCAGTGCCCCCACGGCGTCTATGTCCGGCTGGACAGAAACCCGGCTCCCGCGCTCTATCAGGCGGGCGAACGGTTTTCCATCGGCAAGGCGCATGTGCTGAAGGACGGCGCGGACATCGTCCTGTTTGCCGCCGGGACGGCGGTACACGCTGCTTTGGAGGCCGCCGCCATGATCGAAAGCCGGGAAAACCTTTCCGTGGCGGTGGTGGACCTGTACAGCATCAAGCCCCTTGACGTAGCGTGCGTGACCCGCTACGCCGGTAAATGCCGCCACGCCTTTACCATCGAGGAACACAACGTGTGCGGCGGCGTGTTCGGCGCCGTGGCCGAGTGTATCGTCCGGACGTCCCGCGGCTGCACGCTGCATCCCATCGCCATAGAGGAAACCTATCCCCACGGAAACACCGTGGAGCGGGCGCGGGAATTGCTGGGACTGGACGCAGACGGGATCACGGAGACCGTTTGCCGGGCCATCAAAGAATAGGAGGAAACTATGGATACTTACGATCTTAACGCCTTTACCATGCAGTGCTTCTCCCTGAAGGGGAAAAACGCTGTAATCACCGGCGCCAACAACGGCGTCGGCATGGGGTACGCCTACGCACTGATGAAAGCCGGCGCCAATGTGCTGATCCCCTGCCTGAATGACAACAACTGGGACACGCTGCGCACGGTGGCCGCGGACTGCGGCGTGCAGGTGGAATTCCTGAAGGGCGACCTGTGCGACGACGCCTTCCGCACCCAGGTGGTCAGCGCGGCGCAGGAGCGCTTCGGCAGCATTGATATCCTTATCAACAACGCAGGCTTCATCATCCGGAAGCCGTTGCTGGAATGCAGCGACCGGGACTGGACCAGCGTGATGAACGTCAACTGCGACGCGCTGTACTTTCTCTCCCGCCGGGTGGCGGAGGTGATGGTGCGGCAGCAGCACGGAAAGATCATCAACATCTGCTCCATGATCTCCTTCCGGGGCGGCATCAACAACATCGGGTATGCCGCCAGCAAGCACGCAGTGGCCGGTATCACCAAGAACTTTGCCAACGAGCTGGGGAAATACCACATTCAGGTCAACGGCATCGCGCCGGGCTACATCGCCGCCGGAAACTCCGAGGAGATCATCCATGACGAGGCCATCTACAATGATTTCCTCTCCCGCATCCCCGCCGGCCGCTGGGGCACGCCCGTCGACCTGCAGGGCCTTGCGGTATTCCTCAGCAGCGAAGCCTCCGACTACATCAACGGCGCCATTATCCCGGTGGACGGCGGCTATCTGTGCAGGTGACGCGTATGAAAGCAGTGTATGTCAACGAAGCCCACCGGCTGGAGATCGTTGATCTTCCCAAGCCGGAGATCACTCGCGACGACGACGTGCTGATCCGGATCACCTCCGCGGGGATCTGCAGCTCTGATCTGGAGATCGCCGCCGGCGTCCACCCCTTTGCCCGCTATCCCATGATCATCGGACACGAATTCGGCGGGATCGTGGAGCAGGTCGGGGCAGGCGTCACCCATGTGGCCGCAGGCGACAGGGTAACTGTGGACCCCGTGACCAGCTGCGGCAAATGCCATTCCTGCCTGCGGGGAAAGCCCAATGTCTGCCTGCATCTGGCGACCATGGGCGTACACCGTGACGGCGGCTTTGCCGAATACGCGGTGGTCCCGGAAAAGAACGTCTATGTATTCCGCAAGCCGGGGATCGACCCCTCCATTCTGGGACTGGCCGAGCCGTACAGCATCGGCGTGCAGACCAACTTCCGGGGCGGCACCCGGAAGGGCGACCGGGTCATGGTGCTGGGCGCGGGGCCGATCGGCATCTGCGCCATGCAGGAGGCCCGCTGGCGCGGGGCCGAGGTGGCCATCACCGATCTATTGGACAGCCGTTTACAACGGGCTGCAGCGATGGGCGCGGATCATACCGTCAACGCCGGAGAGACCGATCCCATCGCATGGTGCCAGGCACAGTACGGAGGCGACGGCGTGGACGTGGTGATCAACACCGTGGGAAACGCTACCTCGCTGGCGCAGTCCATCCAGTTGGCGGCTTTCGGCGGAACGATCGTCAGCGTCAGTCTGGACAAGCGGCCCGCGCCCATCTCCCAGACGGAGATCACCAAAAAGGAGCTGACGATCGCAGGCTCCCGGCTGAACCTGCATCATTTCGGCCATGTGGTGGAGGCCATCGAGTCCGGCGCTTTCCAGCCGGAGCTGCTGCGCAGCCACACCTTCCACTTCACAGAGATCCGAAAGGCGCTGGCACTGATCCGCGAGCATCCGGAACTGGTGTCAAAGGTGGCGCTTTCTTTCGACTGAAAGCGCCGCAAAGCCTGCAAAAACCGTATCATACAATTTTGGAAGCACAAACGTTTGCTTTTACCTCAAATCCGCGCAAACCCTTTTAATATCAGTGGTTAATTTGTACAAACGAAAATTGCAATTACGCAACTTGCGTAATTCCCGCTTGCTGTTTGCGGAAGCGTTTTTCATAATGATATCAGACCCCGGAGCGGATGCTGCGAGAAGCAAAGGAGTGCGTAACATATGAATCAATTCCCGACAAACGAAAAAGCCCTCGGCATGTACTTGAAGATGTATGAGATCCGCAAGTACGAGGAGCGCCTTTACTACCTGTTTCTGGAGGGCGAGATGCCCGGCACACTGCACCAGAGCCACGGTGAGGAGGCCTGCGCGGTGGGTATGCTGTATGACCTGAGACACGATGACTGGATGGCCAGCACACACCGGCCCGCCGGTCACGACCTGGCCAAGGGCGTATCCCTTCGTTCCATGATGTGCGAAATGTTCGGCAAGGCCGAGGGCTGCTGCGGCGGCAAGGGCGGCGCCATGCATACCGGCGACATCAACGTGGGCGCCCTGACGGCCAACGCCATTGTCGGCGGCAACCTGCCCATTGCGGCAGGCGTGGGCCTGGCCTTCAAGATGCAGAAGAAGGACAACGTGGTGGTCTGCTTCTTCGGTGACGGCGCCTCCAACGAAGGCTCCTATCACGAGACCATGAACGCGGTGGGTCTGTGGAAGCTGCCGGTGATCTATGTGTGTGAGAACAATCTCTATTCGGCAAACACCTCCATCTCCCTGACCTGCTGCCAGGAAAACGTGGCGGCGGACCGCGCCGCCATATACGGCATCCCCAGCGAGGTGGTGGACGGCAACGACGTGGTGGCCGTCAACGAAGCGGCGGAGCGCGCCATTGAGCGGGCCAGAAGCGGCGGCGGCGCCACCATTCTGGAGCTGAAAACCTACCGTCACGGCGGCCACGCCAGAAACGACGCCTGCGGCTATCGTCCCAAGGACGAGGAGGCCTACTGGTTCAACGAACGCGACCCGGTCAAGAACTTCCGCAAGGAGATCCTCAGCAGAGGTATCCTGACAGAAGAAGCGCTGGCAGAGCGGGAAGCGGCGGTCGAACAGGAAATTGAGGACGCTGTGGATTACGCCAAAGCAGCGCCGCTGCCCCGACCGGAAGAAGCATTACAGAACGTCTATCGGGAGGGTTGAGACAATGGCAATGATGAATGTATCTCAGGCGCTGAAAAACGCTATCGAGCTGGAGATGCGCCGCGATCCCAGCGTATACTGCATCGGTGAGGACGAGGATATCCCCAACGGTATGGGCGGCGTGTTCCTGGTCACCAAGGGGCTGGGCGACGAATTCGGTGCCAACGTCCGCGTGGCGCATCAGAACGGCTTTGAAATGAAAGGCCAGGACATTGCGGAGGACCGGGTGATCAACACGCCGATCTCCGAGATCCTGCTGGGCGGCGTGTGCGTTGGTTCCGCCATGGCCGGTATGCGGCCGGTGGCAGACCTGCAATACGGTGACTTCCTGTTCTGCATGATGGATCAGCTGGTAAATCAGGCCGCGAAAATGCACTATATGTCCAACGGCCAGCTCAGCGTCCCCATGGTCATGCGGGCGCCGGTGGGCGCTGTCCGCCGCGGCGCGCAGCACGCGCAGAGCCTGGAGAGCTATTTCACCCACGTCCCCGGCCTGAAGGTGATCTGCCCCTCCACGGCCTATGACGCAAAGGGTATGATGATCCAGGCTATCCGAGACAACAACCCCGTGCTGGTCTTTGAGCACAAGCTGCTGTACGGCGACAAGCGCGAGGCGGGAAATGTCTCCGCCGAGGGCGACGTTCCCCAGGAGTCCTACACCATCCCCTTCGGAAAGGCCGCCATCCGCCGGGAGGGCAAGGATATCACCATTGTGGCCAACCTGCTGATGTGGTACAAGGCCATGGAGGCCGCGGAGATCCTGGAAAAGGAGGGCATCAGCTGCGAGATCATCGACCCCCGGTCGCTGTATCCTTTCGATTACGACACGGTGATCGAGTCCATCAAAAAAACAGGCAAGCTGATGATCGTACACGAGGACACCTATACCAACGGCTGGGGCGCTCAGCTGGCGGCCTACATCGCGGAAAACGCGATCCTGCATCTGGACGCGCCGGTGGTCCGTGTGGCGACGCCCGACTGCCCGATCCCCTTCGCTCCCGTGCTGGAAGAGTACCTGATCCCGTCGGTGGAGCGCATCACCGAGGAGGCCAGAAAGCTGGCCAGGCTGTAATATCACTACCGTGCAAACGCCCCATTTGGGGGCTTGCAAATAACAAACGAAAAGGAAGGCAAGAAAATGAAAAAGGCAAAAAGAGTTTTCGCACTGATCCTGGCACTGGCGATGGCGCTGAGTCTGCTGGCCGGCTGCGGCGGCAGCGGCGGCAGCGATGACACCGGCAGCGAGAAAAAGACCATTCGCGTCGGTACGCTGCCCTTTACCGGCAGTGTCCCTGTGGCATATGCTATCGAAAAGGGCTACTTTGAAGAAGCAGGTCTGGATGTGGAGCAGTACGAGTTCGCTACCGGCGCCCCGATGAACGAGGCCTTTGCCGCCGGTCAGCTGGACATCGCTGTGATCGGTCTGGCCGGGGTCATTTCCATGTCCACCGGCAATGCCGTGTGCATCTATGAGACCAACACCGCCTCCGGCGGCAACGCCATCTTCGTTCGTCCCGACAGCCCTCTGGCCGCGGTTTCCGGCCAGTGCGAGGGCTATCCCAACCTGCTGGGCAACGCTGACCTGCTGCGCGGCACCACCATCATCGGCAACCTGGGCACCTCCTCCCAGCTGCAGACCATCCTGTATCTGGAGCATTTCGGCCTGACCCAGGACGACATCAACTTCGTGAACATGGACACCGGCGCGGACTATCAGGCCTTCAAGAGCGGCGAAGGTGACGCCGTCTCCCTGATGACCCCCTATACCTACAACGCCGCCGATGACGGCTATGTGCAGGTCTGCTCCTTCGAGGACGCCGCAGACTATGTGATTCCCGACACCATGCTGGCCACCAAGTCCTTCATGGAGAGCGACCGCGACACCGCCAAGCTGTTCCTGGAGGTCTATCTGAAGGCCGTGGATGAGCTGAACGCCGACGACGACCTGATGTTCAACACCTCCAAGGAGTACTTTGCCGCCTGCGGCCGCGAGTACGGCGACGACTATGTGAAGCGGGATTTGGAGACCCGTTTCCTCATCGATGCGGACTATATGTCCGGCGAAAATTACTGCTTCGGCAGCGGCATGTGGGAAGTTGCCAAGCTGTTCACCGAATCCGGCAAGATCGAGGAGAGCAACCTCCACAACGTGATCGACTGCCTGGACACCTCTCTGATCCAGGAGATCACCGGCCTGCAGGTTGCCGTTGAGACCGGCGACTGAGCCGCGACCCATTCAAAGGAAGCGATAAGCCAACCAGGGTGGAGAGAATGGGCGCATATGCGCCCGTTCTTTCCACCGCGTGTAAAAGGGTGAGTGTGGTACTGTGAAAAAGAAAAATCGATACTGGTATCTATCAGTGTTATCAATTGCTGCCTTTCTTGGCATCTGGTGGCTCGTAACAGACGGCTTGCACATTTTCTCTGATACGATGCTGCCCAGTCCTTTTCGTGTTGTCAAAGCATTTATCGAAAAATTCTATAATCCCAAGCCCGAGGGCGCAACGATGCTGGTACACATCGCGTCCAGCCTGAAAACCGTGCTGAGCGGCTATCTGCTGGGTGTGGTCATCGGCATCCCCCTGGGCATCTGCATGGCATGGTTCAAGCCGGTGGACCGCTTCCTGCGGCCCCTGTTCGACCTGATCAAGCCCATCCCCGGCATCGCGTGGATCCCCGTCATGATCACCCTGTTCGGCATCGGACTGCTGGGCAAGGCCATGATCGTGTTCATGACGGCATTCATCGCCTGCATGGTAAACGCCTATTCCGGCATCAAACAGACACGGGACGTACACCTGTGGGTGGCCCAGACGTTTGGCGCCTCTAATTTACAGCAGCTGTTCACGGTGGCGATCCCCACCGCGCTGCCCATGATCATGACCGGTCTGCGCGTGGCGCTGGGCGCCGCGTGGAGCGCCGTCATCGCGGCAGAGCTGCTGGCCTCCAGCAGCGGCATCGGCTTTATGATCCAGCAGTGCCGCGGTCTGGCACGGCCCGACATCATCATCGCCGGCATGATCGCCATCGGCCTGATCGGCACGCTCCTGACCTGGCTCCTGGGCCTGCTGGAAAAACTCGTTCTGAAGGGAGGAAACAGCAAGCGATGAGACTGACGAAAAAAGAACGCATCCAGAACGCGGTCTGCGCCGCCATCTCGATCCTGGCATTTCTGGGACTGTGGCAGCTGGCGACCATGTATTCTCATTTGGGCGAGCTGATCCCCTCCCCTATCGAAGTGGTGCAGTATCTGTTCACCGTGGATAAGATCGGACGAAAGACCTTCCTGCAGCACAGTCTGGTCAGCCTCAGCCGTGTGCTGATCGCTTACAGCGCCGCCTGCGTGGTGGGCATCACGCTGGGTCTTCTCATGGGCTGGTACCCGAAGGTGAAGGCCATCTTCATGCCGCTGTTCAATATCATCCGCCCCATCCCTCCCATCGCGTGGACGTCGCTGGCCATCCTGTGGTTCGGCCTGGGCGAAATGCCGAAGTGGTTCATCATCTTCATCGCGGCCTTCTGCAACGTGGTGATCAACGCCTTTGACGGCGCGCGCTCTGTGGATATGACGCTGGTGGGCTGCGCCAAGATGCTGGGCGCCAAGGACAACCAGATCTTTACCAAGATCGTGCTGCCCGCCTCCGTCCCCTATATTTTCGCCGGTATGCAGATCGCCCTGTCCAACAGCTGGGCCGCCGTGGTGGCCGCGGAAATGATCCGCGCCAGCGAGGGTCTGGGCTGGGTCATCGTCACCGGTATGTCCGTCAACAATATGAAGCAGATCTTTGCCGGCATCGTGATCATCGGCATCATCGGCCTGCTTCTGTCTATCCTTATGAGAACGCTGGAAGGGAGGCTCCTGAGATGGAACAGGTCCGGGATCTGAATCATATCATCGAATGCACAGGTATCTCCAAGGAGTTTACCAACGAGCGGGGCACCACGCGGGTGGTGGATCATTTTGACCTGAAGGTCTCCGAAAACGAATTCGTCGTGCTGTTCGGCCCCGGCCAGTGCGGCAAAACAACGCTGCTGAACCTGCTGTCCGGGCTGGAGCCGCCCTCCACCGGCGAAACGCTGATCAATGGTAAAAAGGTCACCGGTCCCGATCCGGAGCGCGGCTTCGTCTATCAGACCACGGCGCTGTTCCCCTGGCTGACGGTCATGGGCAACGTGTCCTTCGGCCCCCGTGTACAGGGCATGAAGAAGGAAGAATGGCTGAAGCGGGCCAACAAGTATATCAAGCTGGTGGGTCTGGAGGGCTTTGAAAAGTCCTTCCCCAACCAGCTCTCCGGCGGCATGCGCCAGCGTGTGGGCATCGCCCGCGCCTACTGCAACGAGCCGAAGGTGCTGTTCCTGGACGAACCCTTCGGACACCTGGACGCCCAGACCCGCTATCTGATGCAGGAGGAGATCCTGCGCATCTGGGAAAAGGAAAAGCGCACGGTGCTGTTCGTGACCAACAACATTGAGGAGGCCGTCTATCTGGCCGACCGCATCATCGTCCTGAGCAACTGCCCCACCCACATCAAGGCGGAGTATGTGATCGACCTGCCCCGGCCGAGAAACTATGTGGATCCTGAGTTCCTGCGGCTGCGCAGCGAGATCACCGATCTGCTGGACAAGAATATGGAATGAGGTGCCCTATGGAAGAACAGGTAAAGGTAAAAGTAGACCACCTTACGAAAAAATTCGACCAGCTGCTGGTGCTGGATGACATCTCCTTCAACGTGATGAAGGGGGAGTTCCTGTGCATCGTCGGCCCCACCGGCTGCGGCAAGACCACGTTCCTCAACAGCCTGACCGGCCTGTATCAGGCCACCTCCGGCAGCATCCTCATCAACAGCGAGCCTGTGGACCTGAAGAAGCACAATGTGTCCTACATCTTCCAGGAGTACTCCACCATGCCGTGGCTGAACGTGGAGGAAAACGTGGCCTACGGTCTGAAACTGAAGCACACGCCCAAGGATATCATGAAGGAGAAAACCGAGCGGATGCTGGCGCTGGTGGGCCTGACGGCCTATCGGGACTATTACCCCGGCGAGCTGTCGGCCAGTATGCTCCAGCGGGTGGTGATCGCCCGCGCCTTCGCCACAGAGCCGGAGCTTCTGCTGATGGACGAGCCTTACGGCCAGCTGGACATCGAGCTGCGCTTCCATCTGGAGGATGAGCTGATCCGCCTGTGGAAGGAGACCGGCACAACGGTCATCTTCATCACCCACAACATCGAGGAAGCCGTTTATCTGGGCCAGCGGATCATGGTGCTGACCAACAAGCCCACCAAGGTAAAGGAAAACGTGATGTGCGAGATGCCCTGGCCCCGGGATATTGCCGCGCCGGAGTTCATTGCGCTGCGCAACCGCGTCACCGATCTGATCAAGTGGTGGTAAGCCGCAGGAGGAAAAGCAGAGTATGAAATTGGATTTTGAATATGGAAACGGCGTGATGACGGCACAGCTGCCGGACAGCACAAAGGTATTTGTGCCCGGCCAGACGGTGTCGGATCCGCCCCACATCCCAGAGGAGCAGCTGGTGGAGGCCACCAGAAACTCCATCCGGAACCCCATCGGCATGCCGCCGCTGTGCCAGCTGGCACACGCCGGCAGCACGGTGGTGATCGTGATCCCCGACATCGTGAAGGGCGGCTGCCAGCCGACGGCCCACCGGAAGATCGCCATCCGCGTGATCCTGGATGAGCTTTATGCCGCCGGTGTGGAGAAGAAGGACATCCTTCTTCTGTTCTCCAACGGGCTGCACCCCCGCACCAGCGTGCCGGAAATGCGGAAGATCCTGGGTGAAGAACTTTTCAACGAGTTCTACCACACCCATCAGATCGACAGCCACGATTCCGAAAACTACGATGACCTGGTGGATCTGGGCTATACGACCCACGGCGACCACGTCATCATGAACAAGCGCGTCTTTGCCTGCGACCTGCCGATCCTGATCGGCCACACCCAGGGCAATCCCTACGGCGGCTATTCCGGCGGCTACAAGCACTGCGCCACCGGCATCACCCACTGGCGCTGCATCGCCGCCCACCATGTGCCGGAGGTCATGCACCGCAAGGATTTCGTCCCGGTATCCACCCACTCCATGATGCGGAACAAGTTCGACGAGATCGGCCGCTATATGGAGGAAAAGATGGGGCACCCCTTCTTCTGCTGCGACGCGGTGCTGGATACCTATTCCCGGCAGATCGCCATCTATTCCGGCTGCGCTGAAAAGATGCAGCCCATCGCCTGGGAGGTAGCGGATAAGCGGACATACGTCCCCTTTGCGGAGGAAAAGTTCGACGTCATGGTGTTCGGCATGCCTATCGATTTCCACTACGGCAACGGCATGGGCACCAACCCCATCCAGATGATGCAGGCGCTCAGCGCGCAGGTCATCCGCCACAAGCGCGTGATGAAGGAAAACTGCGTCATTATTTGCAGCAGTATCTGCGACGGCTATTTCCACGATGAGAGATGGCCCTATGCACGGGAGCTTTTTGACCTGTTCGGCCACGATTATCACCAGACCCTGCCGGACATGGCCAGTCTGGGCGAGTATTTTGCCACCAAGGAAGAATACATCCGAAAGTACCGCTTTGCCGGCGCTTTCCATCCCTATCACGGGTTCTCCATGATGTCCTGCGCCCACATTGCGGAGATGAACACCTCCGCGATCTACATCGTCGGCGCCAGAGAGCCGGGCATCGCCCGGGCCATGGGGCTCAAGACCCGGGCCACCTTCGAGGAGGCGCTGGCCGACGCGATGAAGAAGTATGTCGGCCCCTCCCCCAACATTCTGGCGCTGCCGCAGACCTTTAAGCTGGGCGCGGTGCATCTGTGCATGAAGGACGGCGCGGCCGGACAGGGACACTGCTGACAGAGGGGAGACGATAACATGATTCAGGAGATCAAAATGCCGGCAGCCGGTCAGACCACCAACAAGGCGGTCGTCTATCAGATCTGCGTCAAGGTAGGCGACACGGTCAAGCGGGGCGACGTGCTGCTGGAAGCGGAGACAGATAAAGCCGTACTGCCGGTAGAGAGCTATGCCAACGGCACCGTACTGGCGATCCTGGTGAGCGAAGGCGATCAGGTAACGGCAGGCAGCGTTCTGATGGCGGTCGGCAAGCCCGGCGAAGCATATGCCCCGGCAGGCGAGACCGCAGACGCGGCGCCCGCTGCCAGCCCGGCGCCCGCCGCTCCCATCGGGGAGCAGGAGGAGTATCTGCCCATCATCAAGGGACAGAGCGTAACGCCCGCCGCACCGATAGAGACCGGACGTCAGGACTATCCCGCCATGCCCAACGCCAAACTGCTGGCCAGAGAGCGCGGCATCGACATCCGCCAGGTAACGGCCGCCAACGGACAGTTCGTCACCCGGCAGGATGTAGAAAAGTATGTGCCGGCCGCGGTATCCTCCGCGGCGGAAGCGGAATACGAGGTACTGCCCATGAACCGGATGCGGCAGATCATCGGCAAGCGGATGAAGGAATCCCTCAGTGAGATCCCCTGCTGGCAGTGCACCACCGTCATCAAGATGGATGCCTGCATGGCGCTGCGGGATACCTATAAGGAGAAGAAGGGTGTCAAGCTGTCCTATAACGATATGATGGCCAAGGCTATCGCCGTAGCGTCCCGGAAATTCCCGCTGGTCAACGCCCGGTATGAGGGCGGCGAGGTGCGTGTGTACCGGCACACGAATGTAGGACTGGCCGTAGCGCTGGAGGGTGCGCTGGTGGTGCCTGTGGTTCGGGATATCGACCGCAAGGGACTGGCGGAGATCGCCGCCGACTATAAGGCGCAGATCGCAAAGGCGCGGGACAACAAGCTGCTGCCCGAGGATATGGGCTGCGGCAGCATCACCATCTCCAATCTGGGCATGTATGATGTGGAGCAGTTCATCGCCATCGACAATCCGCCGGAGAGCTGCATTCTGGCGGTGGGCTCCATCAAGATAAAGCCGGAGTGGGACGGCGAGAAGTTTGTCCCCGCCAACATGATGGCAGTGACAGGCTCTTTCGACCATCGTATCATTGACGGCGCTTACGGTGCGCAGTTCCTGCAGGAGCTGAAAACGCTGATGGAAGACCCCGCTCTGATGCTGTATTAACGGAGGTGACGGAGCATGGAACAGTATGATGTATTAGTGATCGGCGGCGGCCCCGGCGGTTATTCGCTGGGTATCGCGGCCGCAAAAAAGGGACTTAGCGTCGCCTTGTTTGAGAAAGAGCACCTGGGCGGCACCTGCCTGAACGTGGGCTGTATCCCCACCAAGTATCTGGTGGACAAAGCCAACGCCATGGAGAAGGTCCGGGCGCTGGTGAAAAAGGACATTTTCCGTGACGCCGGGAGCTTTAGCTTCAAGCAGATCCAGAAGGGCAAAAGCGAGGTCACCGGCAAACTGGTGAACGGCGTGAAATTCCTGCTGAAAAAGGTGGGCGCGACGGTCATCGAAGGCGAAGCGGTGCTGAAAAAGGACCGTGTGGTGGTCTGCAACGGTACGGAATATCAGGGAAAGCATGTGGTGATCGCCACCGGCAGCGTGCCCATGATGATCCCGGTGCCGGGGCATGAACACTGCATCGACTCCACCGGCGCGCTGAACCTGCCCTCCCTGCCCCGCAGTATGGTGGTGATGGGCGGCGGCGTAATCGGTCTGGAGCTGGCCTGCGCTTTTGCCGCTTACGGCACCGAGGTGACGGTGGTGGAGATGATGCCGGAGCTGATGCCCCGCGAGCAGAAGGAAGCGGTGCGTATTCTGGTCAATGACCTGAAAAAGCAGGGCATTTCTTTAAAGACCGGCGCAAAAATGCTGCGCATTGAGAAGAACGGCGGCCTGCTGCGGGCCGTTTACGAGGTGGATGGCGGCGAGCAATCCACCGACTGCGAGCAGGTGCTGATGGCGGCGGGCCGCAAGACGAATCTTACCGGTATCGACGCCAAAGCCCTGGGCCTGCGGCTGGATGAGAAGAAGTGCATCGTGGTGGACGATCACCAGCGCACGAACCTGCCCGGTGTCTATGCCATCGGTGACGTGGTGGGCGGCTATCAGCTGGCCCATGCCGCCTATGCCGAGGGTGAGTCGGCGCTGGCGGATATTCTGGGTGAGGACAAGCCCTACGGCACGATGCCGGTGCCGGTCTGCACCTACACGATCCCCTGCTTTGCCTCTGTGGGGTTGACCACAGAGGGTGCAAAGGCCGCGGGCTATGAACCGGTGCTGGGCAGCTTTGACTACGGCGCCAACGGCATGGCGCTGGCGGAGGGTGCCTCCGGCGCGGTATTCGTTGTGGCGGACAAGGCGACGACCCGGACGCTGGGCATCACCATCGTGGGTGAGAACTCCTCGGAGATGATCGCTATGGCAACCTCCGCAGTAGCCGACGGACTGACGACCGAACAGTGGGAAAAGATGATCGTGGCCCATCCGTCGCTGTGCGAAATGGTCCGCGAGGCGGCGCTGGATGCCTTCGGTGTATCGGTACATAAGGGATAAGGAGGAACAGAGCATGCTGCAAGATATGCTAAAGGACAAGGTGGCACTGATCACCGGCGGCGGCCGGGGCATCGGTGAGGCCTGCGGCCGTATCCTGTCGGAATACGGCGCAAAGGTGATCCTGGCGGATCTGGACCTGAGTACAGCCCAGGCCGTGGCGGACAGTCTGACGGCGCAGGGCCGCCAGGCGGCGGCACTGGCGTTCAACGTGGCGGATTTCCCCCACATCAAAAGCAAGGTGGCCGAGGCACGGGATATCTTCGGCCGGATCGACATTCTGGTGAATGTGGCCGGTATCGCGGGGACCTGCTCCATCGAGGAGATCACCTTTGAAAGCTGGGACCGCATGATGGACATCGACCTGAAGAGCATGTTCTTCGTGTCGCAGGCGGTGTTCGCCATCATGAAGGAACAGGGCTACGGAAAAATGGTCCACATGTCCTCCCTGGCCGGTCAGCGGGGCGGCCGCAGCGCCGACGCCTCCTATGCCATCGCCAAGGCCGGCGCTCTGAACCTGAGCATGGGCTTTGCTCTGGCGGGTGCAGAATATCACATCACCTCCAACGCCGTCTGCCCCGGAAACATTCTGACACCCATGGGAAAGACCATGTCCTGGTCCCATGTGGACCCCAAGACCTATATCCCGCTGGGACGCTACGGCTGCGCGGAGGACATCGCCAAGGCGGTGCTGTTCTACGCCAGCGATCTGTCCGACTATGTGACGGGTGATTCCATGAAGGTCAACGGCGGTATTTACATGTAAGCCTGATAGCAGGCAGACGACCGTCTCTGACAGTATACGCTGATCCGGCAGCAGCAAGCCGTTGCTGCTGCCGGGTTTTCTTTTTTGCTGCCTTTTTACCGAAAAGCCGCCCTTTCATGGCGGCAATGGGGCGCGTCTGCGCGCATATGCGCGGCGTGCGCCCGTTTTTACAGGAAGGGGATCTTATGGGTATTCTTATATTTCTGGTCTGTCTCACGGCTTCCACGATCGGCGGGATATGCGGCATCGGCGGAGGTGTCATCATCAAGCCGGTGCTGGACGCACTGGGCGTTATGTCGGTATCCGCCTTGCAGTTTCTGTCCGGTCTGACGGTGCTGGGCATGTCTATGGTGTCGGTACTGCGCAGCCGGAAGTCCCGCCTGCTGGAGCTGCGCACCAGTAGCGCCCTCGCTGTCGGTGCGGTGCTAGGCGGCATCGCCGGAAGCACACTGTTTCAGCTGTTGAAGCAGGCGGTGAGCAGCGACCGTACCGTCGGCTCGACACAGGCGGTCCTGCTGGGCCTTATGACGCTGTTGACGCTGGTATACAGCGCGTATCTCCGTCGCCGCATTCCCTCGCACCATGTGACGGGTCTGGCAGCCTGCGTCGTGATCGGGCTGCTGATGGGTGCGCTGTCGGCCTTTCTGGGGATCGGCGGCGGCCCCATCAACCTGGCCGTTCTGTACTACTTCTTCTCCATGGACACGAAAAAGGCCTCGACAAACTCCCTGTATATCATTCTCTGCTCCCAGAGCGCCAGCTTCCTCTCCACCCTTATCAGCGGAACGATACCGGAATTCCCCTGGATATTCCTGCTGCTGACGGTTCCGGCAGGCGTATTGGGCGGGATCATCGGCTCCTGTGTCAACAAAAAGATCTCCACGGCCGTTGTGGACAGGCTCTTTTACGGCCTGCTGCTGGTGATCACAGGGATTTGCGTATACAACGCCTGCGCTTTTTCCCGGTAAGGGGTTGCGTTCCGGCGGTGGAAGCCTGTAAAATAGAGAAAGCGGCACGCAGCAGAAGGCGGCGAAACGGAAGGAGCGAGCCATGAGACTGAAGGACATTGCGGAAAAGGTAGGGGTCTCCACCTCTACGGTTTCCCGGGTGCTGAACGACCGGGAAACCAAGGCGGCCTCCCGGAAGGTAAAGGAAAAGGTATGGCAGGCCGTGCGGGAGGCGGGCTACACCCCCGACGAGGCCGCCCGGGAGCTGCGAGGCAAACGGCAGGTCGAGAGGGAAAAGCGCTACATTGCCTGCGTTTACGCACGGGTGACAAATCACCGGGTGGACTCCTTCTTCTCGCAGCTGGCCGCGGCCATTGAGTACGAGCTTTTCAAAAACGGCTATGTGATGAAATACTCCATCTATGCCGGAGAGATGGATGTGGAGACCTTTTCCAATATCCTGGCAGGCACCGAAGTGGACGGCATCATCGTGATGGGCCGCTTCTTTGACGAGCAGCTGCGCGCCACCGTGGAAAAGATGCCCAATGTGGTGTACGTTTCCCTCAGCGGCACTGAATCCGTCAACCACGACGTTGTTTTCAGCGACGCATATAAGGCGGCGCGCAGCGTCATGGGTGAGTTTTTCCGTCTGGGACACCGGCAGATCGCCTATGTAGGGGAAAAGCGCCGCGAAATGCGGTACGCCGGATACCGCGACGCCATGCAGGAGCAGGGCCTCAGGGAGCTCTCCGTGGACGCCGAGCAGACGATGGACGGCGGCTATACCGGTATGGAGACCCTGCTCTGCGCCGGAGACCCCTTTACCGCTGTATTCTGCGCCAATGACGAGGCCGCCATGGGCGCCATAAAGGCGCTGCGCGGTCACGGGAAGGAGGTCCCCCGCGACGTATCTGTGATCAGCGTGGACGACATTGATGTGGCCAGCTATTTTTCCCCGATGCTCACCACCGTGCACATTCCCATCAATGAGCTGGGGCGGCAGGCGGCCCGCGTCATGGTCGACCGGATCAGCAACGCGCGAAAGATCGCGCTGCGGCTGGAGCTGCCCAGTTCCCTTTCGCGCCGGGACAGCAGCCGGGAAAAGTGACCCACGCTCTCCGCTTACATAAGAACAGAGGGCAGCATCGCAAGATGCTGTCCTCTGTTCTTATAATGATCAATCGTTTTGCTATCTTCCGTAGTGCTTACTTGCCGAAGTAGCGGTTCAGCAGGCCCTCGAAGGCCTTGCCGTGACGGGCCTCGTCGCGGGCCATTTCATGGACGGTGTCGTGGATGGCGTCCAGATTGTACTGCTTGGCCAGCTTGGCCAGCTCGAACTTGCCGGCGGTAGCGCCGTTCTCGGCATCCACGCGCATCTGCAGGTTCTTCTTGGTGCTGTCGGTGATGACCTCGCCCAGCAGCTCGGCGAACTTGGCGGCGTGCTCGGCCTCTTCCAGACCGGCCTTCTCCCAGTACATGCCGATCTCGGGATAGCCCTCACGATGGGCCACACGGGCCATGGCCAGATACATACCTACCTCGGAGCACTCGCCCTCGAAGTTGGCGCGCAGACCGTCGATGATCTCCTTGCGGACTTCCTCGGGCACGTTGTCGCCGAACACCTTGCCGACGCCCACCACATGCTCGGCCGCCCAGGACTTCTCCTCGGCCTGCAGGGTGAACTTTTCACCGGAAACGTGGCACACCGGGCACTCAGCGGGGGGAACATCGCCTTCGTGAACGTAACCGCAAACAGGACATACCCACTTTTTCATGATCGTATCCTCCATAACTTATATAGTATATTGATTTGTGAGGGGATCACCCTCTCGCTTACTGACGTCAGTATACCACAGGATGCGGTTTTGGATGTGTTGCATCCGCAACACATCCAAAACTTTTTTTGAGTATTTTTTACAAGCCCAGGAACGTGCGCCACACCCGAATGCAGCGCTCCGCCTCCGCCTGCTCATCGGCCTCGGCGGCCATGCGCAGCAGCGGCTCCGTGCCGGAGAAGCGGCAGATGACCCAGCTGCCGTCGGTGAAGTACACCTTGCAGCCATCCTCGCGGCTGATGTGATCCACGGCCTTGCCGAAGTCCGGCGTCTCGCAGTGGACGAACAGTCGCTCCTGCAGCTCCGCTTTGCGGGAGGGGGTCATGCGGAAGTCCGCCTCGGCCCACTGGGGATCGCCGTACTGCTCGGCGATCTCGGCGAACAGCTCCGACACCGACTTCCCGGTGACGGCCAGCATCTCCACCAGCAGCGCGGCGGCGTAGATGCCGTCCTTGCCGGAGATGTGGCCGCGAA
>ERZ773147.1078-NODE-1078-length-29812-cov-5.841214_pt1 | contig 29812 bp, 30 predicted proteins | sample MGYA00580851_ERZ773147 | MGnify/ENA primary metagenome ERZ773147 (study PRJEB29015, sample SAMEA2737818) | human gut metagenome | biome: human gut; feature: human-associated habitat; material: faeces | place: China | collected 2012 ... | reverse complement strand
TATGTGGGCTATTTTTCTTTTGGAAAGGAGCCAAAGGCGAACTTTCCTATAAAGTGAGAAAACTTTTCTAACTGTTCTTTTGGATAATCAAGTGGTGAGTGCTGCTTGATGATTTCCCACACCATACGTTTGCGGTAGGGAAGGTCGGAAATATTTTCACAGCCGACACGCTCTTTCATATCCTCAAATATATCTGTTTTCATGTTGTCCTCCAATCTTTGATTTTTTGCGTACCATTCCGTCACCCCCTCAATCCCCCTATGCCCGAACTCCCATAGGAGGGGAAAGGTAAGTTTGCGTGACCGCAAACAATAATTTTAAGCACCGATAATCTTATTGAATAACTGCAACAGTACGTCTTTTACGCCAGAAGCATTGAATACCAAGCCGACAGCGATTAAGGCAATCACCAAGAATCCAATCAGTTTAGAAAACTCACGCTTGAATCCGAGATATACGCCGATAACCGCAATCGCCATGAGTACCAAACTCTGTGCGTTAGATAAAAACCAGTTGTATAAGTTCTGTCCGAAATTCATTATTTCTTTCTCCTTTCCATCATTTCAATTTCTCTTTCTGCGGCTGCTCCTGTCTGTACCAGACACATCAACACCACACCTGCACCTGCTCCAAGTGAGAACAGGAATAAATCAAATAAGATATGCTTCATGTTGTCATTCCTCCGTTTCTGTAATCATTTCCTCTGTGGAAGTTGTCTGCTGTTCAATCAGCTTTTTGTGACGCTCCGTGAGCTTCGCATGGTCTAAAATGTCTTTGAGATAAGTCGTACCGTTGGTACTGTCAATCTTCTGTAAGACTTTCCAAGTGGGAGCTACCTGTCTGCTTATCCAGTTCAGCGTCCTTGTGAGCGTATAAGGCTCTGGTTTGGTCGTCAGTTTCAAACGCCCACGATCAGAGCCGATAAAGTACGCCCATTTCTCATTGGTCTGCCATTCGCTGCGTCTTTTCTCCACCTCCTTGTCAGCGAACCGCATATAACGGTTGATAATGTCAAAAGCGGTACGCTCTGCGTCATGGTAGGTCAGCAGGTCACGCACCGCATAATAGGCTCGCTCATTTTTCAGCCGGATTTCAAAACGGTTCTTGATTTTCGTATCTTCAATCGGAATATCGTATTTCACATACTGCTCATAGTCCTTTTCGTAGATACAGAAATAAACCTCTGATTTGAGCGAACCGATATAAAGCGTATTTCCCATTCCGTATCTGTCCTGTTCATTGCTTCTCACCAGCTCACCGCTGCGGTAACTCTTGAAGCTGCGGAATACGGAAATACATTCTTCACGGTTGCATTTCTCTGTCAGCTCTGGAATATCCAAGATTCCTGCCATATCGTTGATGGCAAGGTCAAGACGTTTCATCACACCTCCCTCCACCAGAGCGTCCATGAGAAAGTCATACCAGCTCCTATGCTGTGCCAGCAGGTAGCTTTCCATCTGCCGACAGCCTTTGCCTTTCAGCTCCAGCAATGTGCCTTTTTCCTTATCAGGTGATGTCAGCACGAACACATCACCAAGCACATAATGTTCCACATAGGAGTAGAATCCGTAGTCCTCATGTATCATCACGTCCAGCTTTAATTGCAGAATATCTTCAACAATGTGCCGAACGTCCTGTGTGGGGAATCGGATTCTGACGTAATCCAAGACCATTTCCAGCGGATTCTCTGGATTCAGTTTTTCCAGAGCGTCCGTGAATTTCCCCTTGATTTCTTCCGTCAAGGCTACTTTTCCAGATTCAATCCTGCTGACATACTCACGACTGACACCAGCCATGACCGCAAGACGATTCTGGGAAACGCCGTACTGCGTCCGTTTTTCCTTAAAATCATTTATCCAGTCGGTATCATTCAGTTTCAATCCCTCCAATCAAAAAAGGAATGTGACAGTTACCGATTTTGTCACACTCCCTTGAATGTTTGAAAAGTCCTCTGTTTTCAAGGACTTTTCGATATGAAATTGACTGTTTCCAGATAATTTGTGCCCCCCTGTTAGATAACGGGGGCAGATGGTTGGGGCGGCTCACGCCACCCCAACACAGGCTAGTCCGTACCTGCGGCTAACGCTTCGCACGCCGCCTGTCCGTCCTGCCTGTTTTGTGATAATCTTCCTATCTCTTTTAAAAAGTCGTGTCCTTTGGGTACAAGGGGAGTGTAAAACTCGGATATGACACTGTTTCCCGTATCAACATAGCCACGCCCTTTAATCTGCTTCAAGAAAAAGTCCTTGTCTACTTCACCGAACATCATACTGTACCCAAGTTCCGACATACGCCCCAATGCCACACGGAAATTGAACTGGTCACGGATTCCATCACCGAGATACTTTGCGTCTGGACGCTGACAGGCGAGAATGAGAAAATATCCTGCCTGTCGTCCGAGCATGACTATCTGTTTCAGCTTGTTAAGGACAGCAGCATTTTCCTTTGTGGTGAGCATTTCCATGAACGCCACATATTCATCAAAAATAAGGAAGTGGGGAGATAGTCCTAAATAGGCATAGTTTTCACCTGTCCTGTAATTCTCCATGAGCTTCATTGCTTCACTTCTTGCCATCATACCGTCATAGAACCTGTCAATACAGGCGGTTATATCGTCTTTCTTGTACCTGACTTCCGGCATGACAACGGATAAATCCGCAAGGTCAGCGTTCTTTGGGTCTAAGATATACATGACCGCATTGCTGCGGAGCAGAGCTTCAATGATAGTAAGGATAAAGTAGGTTTTACCACCACCAGTGCCGCCAGCAATCAGCATATGTGGGAGCTTGTCATACTCCCACCATACATTTTTCATCAGACGCAGGCTGCCATGTTCAGCCTGTACCTCGTTGATAGTGATTCTGTTCGCAATCGTATCATAGAGCAGCACATATTCCACATAGCTGTCTTTCAGTTCTTTGGAAACCAGCTCACAGTACAAGCCTGTTTCCAGTTTCTTTTCCAAGTGTAAAAGCTGCTCTTGATATTTCCCCAGTGAGATTTCAGTACGGATATATAAAAGTCCATGCTCCATGCGGTAATACACTTTAGGAAAATAGGTGATTTTCTCTTTTCTGGTAGTAGCTGGCAAGTCTTTGAAAAAGCCGCTGTCCTGTGTGGATTCTGATTCATACCAGCCATTCTCTAAAATCATGCGTGCCAGCTTTTGACGGTGAAAAAGCTGTTTCACTCTGTCATACTGGAATCTGCGGTAGAAAAGGGCAGACAACACACAGACCAGAGTCGCCACAATGATAGTCACTATCCTATATGGTGTAATCGGCAAGTAGACGCTGCCATCTTCAAAAAGTGAGATTGCTTTCCAATCCGTAGTGATGATTGACTTTAGGTTCAGCAGCATAACCACCGCAAGGAATAATAGAAGCAGCAAACCAGCCGAGAAACGAAAAACCAGTGATTTATCACTGGCTCTGATACGATATCCTCTGTATGTTTGTAATCTCATAGTTCCTCCTTTTAAGCATAAAAAGCAGCAAACTCCATAGAATTTACTGCTCTAACATTTATTCGGAAAAATACTCCTTTTGATTAATTTTTTCTAATTCACATATCAATTTATAATACTCTGCAAAAAAATTATTATTACATTGACTAAAATCAACATCATTTGGAACAACCAATAATGTTTTCATCATGGAATGATAAGTGGAATTTAAGATATCTTCAAGAACTTTCATAAGTTCTACAGAAATATCTGTGGGATAATATTTGTAAAGTTTATCAATTTCATCTTCGGTTTTACGAATACACTCTCCAAGCCATTCTCTTACAGAAAAATAAACCATATTTTCTCGAGTAGTCCTATTTGCATTTAAAACTTTCACTTTATCTGAAAATCGTAACTGTAACAAACTAGACAATTCTTCAGCAGTATAATCAGTACCTGTATGACCATCTAAATAAATTTCTGCAAGCGAAGATAGACTGTTTCGCATATTTTTTATAATTTGTTTTAATCGCATAGAAACATTTCTTCTAGCAATAGAATCCCTCTTATTGTTAGGAACATAAACTTGTGTGATATAAAACATAAAATTTATTATATATCCAACAGATAATTGAAATAAAAGATTAAACCATTGTTCGGCTCCTCTAAACAGTTCGGGCAAATCCAGTGTTAAATAATATGAAGTAATGATGACTATAGATATTATAAAAAATGCAGAAATAAGCGTATTTCTTTTTATGAATATAAGAATATTTTTTCTTAACATTTGTACTAATTCCTTTCCATCGATTTATCTATATGCCAATAATTATAATATCATTTTGCAGATGAAGCAATTATTGCTTATTTATTTTTGTTACTGTTTGTGATGGATTTGTCATAGTGTTTGACACAGAATGCTTATTCTTCAAGACAATATCATCTGCCTTGATATACCAGTCAACGTCTGCACCTTGAAACGTAGCGGTTGCCACCGTATCAGCCACAGGATTGATGATTTCCACCTCTGCATTGTAGTCAAATTCCTTTAACGGAACAGAAGCCGGAATACTTACCTGTATCATACGTCCTTGTTCTTTGCACTTCAAATCGTAGGTACGTTCTTTGATTTCTTCAGAAACCGTACCGTCCTCATTCTGGATATGTACCTCTCGTCTTAATGCGGAGAATTTCAATACTCCGAAAGTCTTTTCCTTGTCAATAATGATTCCGTTTGCTAATCTCATATACTCAATACCTCCTTATACTTTCACCATATCGTCAGCCGATAAGATATAATTTGTGAATCCTCTTGTACCGATTTTGTAACCCTCTGCGGTGATTTTGGGATTGATAAGTTTCACTTTTTCCTCTGATTCAAAGTTCTTCTCACCAGCAGAAGCAGGCAGCACCACGATAATATCATCTGCCCTCTGTACGTCCGAATAAAGGTTGAAGCTGCGGGAAACGACCGTCATACGTCCGTTGATCCTGCGCTGCTCCACCTTATTCTCACCTGCAAACTCTAAATTCCCGAATGTCTTTTCCATGTTTGGGATAACATATCTTAATTCCATAAATTGTTTACCTCTTTTCTTTCTATATTTTTAATGATTGATTGTGTCATTCTGCTATCGGAATAATATCTGTCTGCCTGTGAATTATCAAGGGCAAGCGTTGTGCTGCCGCACCCTTGACAATCCCCATTCAGAAAGATAAATCGTAATCAAGCAGAAGTTAGACATAGTGTCAGCCACAGACTGACGTTTCCATGATAGGCGGTGAACGGGTTGTTGCTTTCATAAGCTGTTATCTCCCGTATCAGTTAGATTTCTTTACTTTGCGGAATCTCTTATATCCGGCAAAGATAAGACTAGCAGCAGAAATTCCCATCATGACGAACAATGCGACAAATGGCGTGTTGTCACCTGTTTTTGGTGAATCGCTTGTCTTTGTTGGTGTGCTAGGTTCTTCTGGTGTCGTAGGGGATTCTGGTTTTTCTTTGACCGTCACAGTCTGCCCCTCGTCCTTGATGTCCTTATGTTCAGCTACTTTGATAGGCTCGTCTGGATTGGTTACGTCATATAATTCTTCAAAGGTCACAAGCTCTTTGCCGCCAAGCTCCGAAGCGTTGAACGTAAATTCAATCTGAACCTCCATTTTAGAATCCTCGGCAGTAAAGGTAAGGTCATTTTCTACACGCTTGCCATTCACTAGAAGTTCTGCATTTTCAGACTTCACCATTTCCCAACCTTTAAGAGTGTATTTCACGCCTTTTTCCAAACCGTCTAAAGTGACCGTATCAACGATAGTTACTTTGTCGTCTGCTTCAATCGTCTTTTCACCTGTTGCCTTATCGGTAGCGGTTGTGTGCATAGTGATGATACGTTCCGTAATCGTCACTGTTTGCCCCTCGTCCTCAATATCTTTATGTTCTGCCACCTTTGTAGGCTCGTCTGGATTGGATAAATCGTACAATTCCTCGAATGTCACAAGGTCTTTGCCACCAAGAGCAGAAGCATTGAACGTATAGGAAACCTCAACTTCCATTTCTGATTTTTTCGCAGTGAATGTGTAATCATTTTCCACAGGTTCACCGTCAATCAAAAGCTGTGCGTTTTCAGACTTCACCATCTGCCAGCCTTTCAACTGATATTTTGTGCCTTTTGTCAGACCATCTAAAGTGACGGTATCAACGATAGTCACGCTCTTTCCGGCAACGATTGATTTTCCACCTGTCACCTTATCTGTGGCAGTCGTATGGATAGTGATTTCTGGCTCATATTCATCTGTGAGCGTACCTAAATCCACAACAACCTTATTTCTCGATATCACTACATCAAACGCCGGAATCAGCATCATTCCCTTGTTGGAATCGCAGCGTAATTCTTCGATTGTGTAAGTATCGTAAAGCAATGCACCTTTGCTGTCGTCTGGTGTGGAAGTACCGAACCAGATACCGTCCTCACTGGTCTTTCCAGCGTTGGTATTCTGTTTATGAGATACCCAATCAGAGGAAGTGGAGAACTGACCGTTTGCGTCCGTCACAATGATATGGCTCTCACCAGTCGTCTTGCTTGTGATCCTAAAAGGAACATTCGCAAGTCGCTTGTGAGTACCAGCACCGATTTTTACACCCTCCAAATCACCACGCTTAATCTGGTTGTAGATGGAATTTGCTTCATCTGTTAAATCCACGATTTTTCCATCTTCTGTGATTTCAAATTCAATCGGTTTTGCACCGTCCGTCAAATATCCCTCTGGGGCGTTGCTTTCCTCAATACGGTATTTTCCGTATGGTAATGTATCAGCGTCAGTTGCAGCGATACCGTCAACACCTGTATGGATTGTTTTTACGACTTCATTCTTGTTGTATAGCTTGCCATCTACCAAGACAGCGTTATCATTTAAGGAAATGATTTCAAAGGCAGTATCTTTCAAAGTCGCACCGCCTTGTGCTTTTGTATCTTTGGTTTCAAGGTCACGTTTCTGGATTTTGACACCGCCACGGATAACCTTGTCTGATACAGAATACTGGTTGCTGCCGCTTAACGCTGCAAGTTCACCATCTTCTGTAATCTGTGCCACATAGACACCTTTTATCTGTTCAGAATTTCCGGCAGCCTGCATATAAGCACCCTCCAATAAGTAACCGTTTGGAGCTGCCTTTTCTTCCACAGTGATAGTACCAAGAGGCAGGCAGACAGTACCATTCTGTGTATAGAAGCTGTCACCCGATACCTTGTAGGAATCCGCTAATCTTGTGATGTAATGGACTTCGTTGTTGCTGTCTTTTTCAGCGATTGTCTTTGTTGTCCATGTGCGTGTCGGTTCTGCCGGAAGATTATCTTTTGTGTAGTAACCGTCATAATACTTCCAGACAAACTCCGCACCCTCCAAAGAAGCGTTACCCTGTGACGTAGCTTTGGAAGGTTCCATATCAATCTTGAAAAGCTCAACCAAAGTGTCTGTGACTTTTGGTGTGTCGCTGACTTTTAAAGTCGTAGTTTCATTAACCTTGACCGTCATAGTATAGACGTTCTTATCTAACTGGAATCCTTTTGGAGCTTTCGTTTCTTTCACATAGTATGTTGCGGCTCTTAATTCCACAGTGTCAGTATTGCCATTGGCATTTGTCGTAAGTGTGGCAACAGACTTCGTGCATCCTTTATCAGAATAGACACCATAAGTCGCACCAGAGAGAGAATAGCAGTCATTCCCGTTTGTAACTGTGGTATTACTGGAAAATTTCTGAATCTTGCCATTTCCGACAGCCAGCTCTGCGAAGAACTGTCCTAAATCCTGCCCCTCACCAGTGTAGATATAACCATAACAGTCATAGCGTCCTTTGTTTTCTTTTACAAAGGCTTTCGCTCCGGCGAATACCTCATCTTGTATGGATTTTGAGATTTCATCATAGGAAGCTCGCACATTGTCACAGCCCCACCCAAGATGGACACTCAATCTCTGCCAGACTACCAACTGTCTTAAAAGATAGGCGTGCTGGCTGCTGATTCCGCTATGGCTTGCGGTATACTGTTTGACGTATTCAAAGGATAGGGCAATATCGGCTATCTGGTCGTCACTCAAACGTGTGCTTGCGTCACTTCTGGTCTTATATCCATTTTTGAAGTTCGTGTTAATATCGACACAGTAAGCGTCCTCGCCATCAACAGTCATATGCCCCTCATTGAATGTAGAACCGATAGAACCATCATTCATTACTTTTTCAACGATTCCTACACGCTCTGATGATTCCGTCCAGTATTGCGTTTCCGCAGCATGGACAGCCGTTGTGGGTAGAGCAGTAAAGACGGTTGCGAGAGTAAGAACACCTGTAAGCAATCGTTTCAATATCTTATTCATTTTTTGATTCTCCTTTCATTTGGGTAAAAAAATAGACGCTCATTTCTGAACGTCTGGAAATAGAAAGGAACGCTTTTATACGTTCCATAATCTATACGTTATTCAATTTTTTTCAATACTGATGTGTTGTTCTGTATTCCATAAGTTTGCATTTCTAGGATTTTTACCGTATCAAGGCTCATTCGTAAGTAGTAAATAAGTAGTAAAACAAGTTCATAAATCCTTTGAAATAGCTGATAAATACAGTGTTTTAGCGGATAATCAAACTTTCAGTTGGTTTTTATTATAAAAATTGATGAAACAAATCAAGAAAAGACAAAATCATTACAGCCAAGTCATATAGTTGCCAACATAGGCTATGTCCACTTTTTTGTTATGGCTCACTACATTTGTAAAGAGTTTAATGTGGGTACGATTTCTAAAAAATTGAGCAGATTAATACTAAAAATTTCAATCCCAATTAATGATTTTGAGAAATACCTGGCTAAAAAGAACAGGGCTAACCGCAACGTTGGGCATTAAAGCAATGTTTAACATTGCGGGTTTTGTTGTTATTATGCCTTTAACCAATATGTATGCCACAAAATCAGTGAGGGAAAATAACCTTATCATGGAAATGAGTTACTCACAAGAGAAAATATGAGGTGTTTATCCTACGAAATTAGTGAAAATATCAATCCGTAGCATAGCCACAGCAATACACACTCTGACAGGTTTATCCAAAGTTAGTTTAGTGAGTGAGAAATCGACATTTTGGATAGACATAGAGTGAGGAGTGGTATAGTGTTGTAAGCCTCGGATGCAGGGGATGGAGATGAGGATAAATGTATGGAAAGCCTTGTAAATTAAGGGCTTGTGAGGATTGTGGTTACAGTAATTGGACGATCGCAATGCGAATCGGTCTATACCCTATATGCTTTATTGTGGAGAAAAGCTCGATGAGGGCTGACAATAAAGTGGATTGAATAGAACGAGGTTTGTGAGACTGTGGTCTGAATGGTAGATGACCGCAGAAGTTGAGTCGGTAGATTAGGTAGGCTACGGGAATAGATAAAAGAAAAGAGCAGTTTCCCTAAGGTATGGGAATTGAACTGAGGAAATAGATAAGTAGCTAGATAAAAGGAGAACAGTCAAATATGTGTGGAATCGTTGGATACGTTGGACACAGCAAGCAGCTCCAATCTTGTTAGATGGATTGGAAAAACTGGAATATAGAGGATGCGACTCAGCTGGATTGGCTGTTCGTGATGGAGATAAATTAGCGGATGTTGTTAAGTCGATTGGTAGACTCAAGAATTTGAGCGAGAAAGTTGATGGTGGCAAAGCAATGCCTGGTATGCGTGGAATTGGTCATGCAAGATGGGCAACACACGGAGAGCCTAGTCAAAGTGCATCCACATGTAAGTAGAAACTGTACTGGAAGTGGACCTGGAACAGTTAAAAGTGATGTTGTTGGCGTACATAACGGTATCATTAAAAACTACCAGGAACTTAAAGAAAAGTTATTAAAACACGGTTATAACTTCTACAGTCAAACAGATACTGAGGTTGCGGTAAAGCTTGTTGATTACTATTACAAGACCAGCTATGAAAAGTCAAGTATAAATTAGCAAAAAGTTCCGTTTCTATATCGATGGTATAAAAGGGTAACTTTAATAGAGCTCCCTAAAGGTGATTTTTCAAAATCTATCGATATTAGTATACAGGCCTCTATTCGAGGTTGAATTCCACTTCGTCAGTGAGCATCTTCCAGATGACCCTGACAAGTTTTCCGGCGCAATGTCCAAGGGCATTGTAGTGTGTCCGGCCTTCTGCTCTCTTGGTGTCGTAATAAGCCTTGAAAGTCGCATTGTTCTTTACAACATTATGAGCTGCGTTCATAAGGGCGTAACGAAGTACACGTGACCCTCGCTTGGACATATGGGTTCTTTTAGCCTGAAAGTTTCCAGACTGGTATACAGTTGGATCCAGTCCAGCGAATGCAAGCAGTTTACCTGGTGTTGAGAAACGGTGAATATCACCGATCTCACCCAGTATCATCCCGCCATTTACGGTTCCAATGCCGGGAATGGTCATGAGTACAGAGTGCAGGCAGGTGACAAGATTCGCCATTTCAAGCTCTGTCTCGATTAACTGTGAATCCAATAACTTGATCTGTGCAATGGTCTGAGTTATCTGGATAGATAAAGAGCTGTCATTTAAGCCGACAGACCTCTGTGCGAGAACTCTTAATTCTCTGGCCATATCTTTTGTGAAGTGTCCATGGGAGGATTTGACAAGGAGATTGGAGAGATGAGTCAGGTGCAGGGAAGCAATGTCTTTTGGCATAGGAGCCTCTTTTAAGAGTGCATAGACAGCTTTCTGATGCAGACCGGATTTGAAAAAATACTGAAGCTCCGGAAAGACCTGATCCATATAGGAAGTCAGTTGAATTTTCAAACGGGTACGCTGTTTCATGGTCTTCTGTCGGAACCTGCCGAGTTCCTTCAGTTCAATGTAATCCAGATCTTCCAGGGTAGAAAACCTGAGAGAGTCCTGCATCATAAGGGTTTTAGCAATCACCAAAGTGTCGACTTTATCGGTCTTCGTCTTGCGTACATTGTTTTTACGCATGGACGAAGTCATGATAGGGTTGAGAACACACACTTTAAAATCCTTGCAGATTAGGAAACTAACAAGGTTGTCACCGTAGTGTGCCGTAGATTCAAGACCTATGATGATGCTGTGCTGGTCAAGTGGTGCCAGCTTAGACAGCAGCAGATAGAAGCCATCATAGTCATTTGAGAATTGAAACGGCTCGATGAGTATCTCGCCTTCCGAAGAAACGGCAGCGGCAAAATGGTTGAGTTTGGCAATATCAATGCCTACATAAATCATGAGGTTATACCTCCCTTTCAAAAAGTCTGATACCGTGATATCCACCAACGATTATCATCGTAGACTTGATTGAAATAAGTACTCATTGGAACAGACGCTCCGGTACATCCAGCTAATAAACAATTCAGATAAAGGCAGCGGCAATACACTCCTGTTGAGTAGTCAAGGCTACAGGAAAAAATCAAAAGTCCACAGTATCTGAATGTATTAAACCACGATATTAAAACGAAAGGAAAGTAGATGTTTTCGCTTCTATAAACATCATACAAGTGTAAAGTATGGGATATCCGAATTATAGTGTGTTGATGTCCGTATATTGTAAAGAAAAAGCTCAGTACTTGGAATATGCTATTCAGTCTATGTTAGATCAAACCATTTCTCCTAATGAGTTTATTCTTATCAAGGATGGGCCACTTACAAAAGAATTAGATTTGGTTATTGAAAGATTTGTTAATGCAAATCCGGGATTATTTAACATTATTGTGAACGAAAATAACATAGGATTAGGACCTGCACTAGCAAAAGGGGTCATAGCATCGTCTAATGAATTAATTGCAAGAATGGACTCGGATGATTTCGTTGTGGAAAACAGAGTTGAACAGCAATTAAAAATCTTTGAAAGTGATAGCAGTCTAGGTGTGGTGGGTTCTTTTGAATCGGAATTTATTGACAATATTGATAATGTCGTAAGTGTTCATCGTGTACCAGAGAAAGACGATGAAATAAAAAAATTTATGAGAAGAAGATGTGCGGTTCTTCATCCAACTGTAATTTTTAAAAAATCTGATGTTCTAGCAAGTGGTAATTATCATGATGTTCGTTTATATGAAGATTACGATTTGTTTGCAAGAATGATTTTTGAGCACGACGTTAAGTGCTACAACATACAAGATAGTCTATATTATATAAGAACGAGCGAGGATTTCTTTGAAAGAAGAGGTGGATATAGTTATGCAAAGACTGCACTAAAATTTAAGTGGACACAGTCCAGAAAAGGACATATGTCTTTTGCAGATTTCTTTATCAGCGGAATAGGTCAATTTGTTGTCTCATGTTTGCCAAATAAGGTTAGAAAAATATTTTACATGAAAGTTCTTAGAGGGTGATTAAATGATAAAGGTATTACATATTGTTCCCAATATGCATGTTGCGGGACTTGAAACATTGATAATGAACTTGTACCGCAACATAGACCGCTCCCAAATACAATTTGATTTTTTGGTGCATTATAGTGAAGAATTTTTCTATGACAAAGAAATTGTTTCATTAGGTGGCAATATATATAGGCTGACTTTTAGAGAGGACGGGGATTTAAAAAAATATCTAAAAGACCTTAAGTCTTTTTTTGAACAGCATAATGATTATAATATTGTTCATAGTCATATGGCTAGTACTTCATTGTTTACACTTTGTGAAGCGAAGAAGAATGGTGTAAAAGTGAGAATTGTTCATAGCCATAACACAAGTACAGAAAAAACTTTTAAAGGATTTATAAAAAATATTTTACTTAAGAATAGTTTACACTATGCTAATTATTTTTTTGCGTGCGGCGAAGAAGCTGGAAAATTTTTGTTTGGTGAAAAAAAGTTTTTTATAATTCACAATGCGGTAGATATAAGAAGGTTTACAGATGCAGCTACGATAAAAGATATGGAGTTATTAAAGACACTAAAAAATAAATTTGTTTTGGGACATATTGGAAGATTTAATACTCAGAAAAATCATCGTTTCCTAATAGATTTATTTGAAGCGTATTCTAAGGAAGACGATTCTGCTCACCTTTTGCTTGTCGGAGAGGGTGAATTGTTTGATGAAATCATTCAAATAATTAACAATAAAGGGTTGGAAGAAAAAATATCTGTTCTTGGCGTAAGAGATGATATTCCAAGCATCTTTAAATTATTAGATGTTTTTTTGTTGCCATCTCTTTTCGAAGGACTTCCGGTTGTGGGTATAGAAGCACAAGCAGCAGGTATTCCCGTTATTTTTTCGGATAAAATTACAAAAGAAGTTGGAGTTACTTCGCTAGTTAGTTATGTGCCTATTACAAACGGGGTAATTTGTTGGATTGATGAAATTAAAAGGATAAAACAACAAGCTTTGAAAAGCCAAAATAGAGAAAGAATTCAAGAATTAATAAATTCAGGGTATGAAATTAAGGATGAATCAAATAGGTTATTGGAGTTATACAAGCGCATAATAGATGAAGTAAAACAGGGATGATAAAAATATGTTAGTTTATACAATAGGTTTAATTTTAACAGTTATTCTTTTGAAACTGGTTAAAAAGAAAAAATACAAACAGAAAAACTCAAAAAAAATTAGAATTGCCTCGATTCGATTTAATATACCTTATCTGGATTTGAGAAAACTCATTCCTATGATTCCATTAACTCTCATTGCTGGTGTACGATATATGGTAGGTGCTGATTATTGGTCTACCTATGTTCAAATTTTTAAAAAAGTTTTGTATGGTAATGCGGATGAGGCGTGGGGGGATTTCGGATATACATTATTGAATAAGTTTGCAATTTTGTTTTCGAATGATTATGCGAGTATTTTCATTATTACATCTATAGTATTTTGCTTTTTTGTATTTTTTGCTATTTATGACAACTCACAAAATATAACAATGAGTGGGTATTTATTTGTTTGCTCAGGATATTATTTTTGTTTTTTAAATGGCGTAAGACAAATGATTGCAGCTGCTATTATTTTGTATAGCATAAAGTATTTAATTACTAAAGATCCTAAAATATATTTTATACTAATTGCTTTGGCTTCTCTGTTTCACATGACCGCATTAATTTTTATTCCGGTTTATTTCTTTATTAATTTTAGGTTTACTAATATTCAAAAAACAATAATAGTCGTCACTTCATTTTTGTTGGCCAAACCAATATCAAGCCTTTTCACTAAATTGGTATTGTTAACAAAATATAGTTGGTATATTACAGGTTCTTATTCATCAGCAAGACAAGGATTCGTTGGGACCGTTATGGCAGTTGCAATACTGGTTTTTGCTTGCATTTATGATGACAAAAAGAAGGACACCAACGTTTATATAAATTTACATTTAGTTTTTACTTGCCTAAATGCTTTTATTGGAGTTTTACCGCTAGCAGTTAGAATTGCCTGGTATTTCGGATTTCCATCAATAATACTTATTCCTAACATTGTATCGAGAATTACTACGAAAAATAAAACAAGGATGATTATTTCTTTGGCTATCTATGTTTTATATTTTATATATTTTTATTATACGGTTGGGTTAAATAATAGTAACCTAGTCTTGCCGTATAGGTCGATTTTTGAGAGGTGATAGAATGAATGAATTATTATCAATTATTGTACCAGTGTATAATGTCGAGATGTATTTGAAGCGCTGTGTGGACAGTATTCTTAAACAAGATTATGACAATATGGAGATTATTCTTGTAGATGATGGTTCAACAGACTCCAGTGGTGTAATCTGCGATCAATATGCATCTAATTATAAGAATGTGAAAGTAATTCATAAAAAAAACGGGGGACTTTCAGATGCTAGAAACTTTGGATTAGATAATTGTAGGGGTCAATATATATCATTTATAGATAGTGATGATTGGATAGAATATGGCATGTATCATCATATGATTAGCCAAATGCTGTCTGATGATAGTGATATATCAATATGTAGAAGAAATCGTGTAAATGAAAATAACCAATCCAGACTCGAAGCTTGTAGGCGATATCCATCAAAAAGTATACTTACAAAGGAAGAAGGCCTGTCATGTCTAATGACTTATACAGGTTATGATATGTCTGTTTGTGATAAAGTTTTAAAAAAAGAAATTATTAATAATATAAGATTTCCTTTTGAAAAAACTTGCGAGGATTCATTTACTACATATAAATTTTTTAGTAATGCTAAAAGGATAAGCTATATTAATAAACCATACTACAATTATTTTTATAGAGAAAATAGCATCACTCGTAGCTCAAAAGTTAATAAAGCAGTAATAGAGGCATCTCTAGAACAAATGGTTTATATATCAAACAATTATCCTACAGTAAAAGTTGAGAGCGAAGTAAATTATGTTGTTTCAGTAATAAGTGTTTTTAATGAATTTATAAAAAGAAATTTAGATTGGCCAGAAAAAAAGTTATATTCAAAAGAATGTAAATTATATTTTAAATCAATTATTTCTTGTCAATATATTGGATCATTAAAACGATTTCAATGTATTGCATTTTTAATAAGCCCTCAGATATATAGATTGATTTTTAAGAAAGTTGGAGGAAAGGCATGAGTTTCTTAAAAAATATTATTAAGAAAATTATTTTTAGAGAAAAAGCATCCTCTGATACATATATTGAATATTTAAGAAAGATAGGATGTATTATTGGAGAAAATACAACAATATATTCTCCTAGAAAAGGCTTTATAGATGATACAAGACCATTTCTAATTGAAATTGGTAATAATGAAAAATAACAGAAGGTGTTACCATATTAACACATGGATATGATTGGTCAGTATTAAACGGTGTCTATGGTGATATTCTTGGTTTCGGCTGGTAAAGTAAAAATAGGAAATAATTGTTTTATTGGTATGAAGACAACAATTCTAAAAGGTGTTCAAATTGGCGAGAACTGCATCATTGGGGCTAATTCTTTAGTGAACAAAGATATCCCATCAAATTGTGTAGCAGGAGGGGTACCAGCTCAAATAATATGTGATTTAGAAACATATTACACAAAAAGATTAGACTCGCAAATATCAGAAGCAGCAGAGGTTGCTAGAGAATACTATAGGGTGTTCAATAATAAACCTCCTAAAGAAGTTTTTCATGAATTTTTTGGGCTATTCGAGGAATTGAATTCAGATAGTCGTTTTGATTGTGAAACCTTTAATAAAATGATGAAGATTAATGGCAACTATACTAAGACATTTAATAAGTATTTAGATACTAAAAGGCCTTTTGAAAATTATGAAGATTTTGTTTTGTATTGCTTTAAAAAAACAAATCGCCAAAACTGAATTCTAAAGAAAATAATTTTATATAAGAATGTTTTGGCATCTATATAAAAAGGAAATGGATGATATGAAAATAGAAATACTTTCAATGCAACAAATTAATAATATGGGATCATTGTTGCAAGCTTATGGTTTGATGAAAAGATTAAAAGGAGGACATAATTCTGTACACTTTCTTGATATAAAAAAATACGATGATGACTATGCACTTCTTGAAAATGATCAAATCAATTTTAATAAGGAGTATGAAAATGACAAGAAGTATTATCGCTATTTTAGATATCCAATATCTATGATCTATCAAAAAATGAAAGTAAAACAGCAGAATAAGATATTTGAAAAATTTAGAAATAATTATTTCTATAGAGCAGATGAAGATAAAATATATGATCTTTGTGTAATAGGAAGCGATGAAGTATTTAATTGTCAGAATGCTGGATTTTGGGGGTTTTCCTCTCAATTATTTGGTAACGTAGCTAATGCTAAAAATGTGATTACTTATGCTGCCTGTTGTGGGGCAACAACCTACGAAACGTTGCCAAGTAAGGTAAAAAATAGAATAACAGACTCATTAAACAAGATATCGAATTTTTCGGTTAGAGATCAAAATACATTTGAATTTGTACGAAAGATGTCATCGAAAGACATTCAAATTAATTTAGACCCCGTTCTAATAAGTAATTTCGATGCTGAAATAAATAAAGCAAAAGAGAAATATAATAAAAATAACTTTTGTGTTGTATATTCATACAAAAACAGAATTAATTCAAAAAATGAAATTAATGCAATCAAAAGGTTTTGTCATGAAAATAATCTAAAACTTGTTGCTATTGGTGCACCACAATTTTGGATTAAGGATTATGTGGTTTGTGATCCGTTTGAATGCCTAAAGATAATAAAGAATTCTAGTTTTGTTATAACAGATACTTTCCACGGAACTATTTTTTCTGCTAAATATGCTAATAGATTTGCTGTAATTGTTAGAGATAGTAATCGAAATAAATTAATGGATTTGGTTGACAGGCTATCAATAAATGAACATTTGCTAAATAGTATAAATGACATTTCAAGTGTTTACTCGAAGCAAAAAGATTCGGTTTATTTGAAAAAAATAATAAAGGAACAAGAAACAAACACATATACTTATCTTAAGAATTCTGGATGTTATTAATAGCCTTGATTTACTTTAAATAAAAAAAACTCAGAATACTACTCTTGAGTAATATTCTTGAAAGAGGGAAAGTTAATGTCATATTCTCAACATCAACTGATATCAATTATTGTTCCAATATATAATGTTGAAGACTATCTCAAACGCTGTATTGATAGTATTTTAGGACAAACATATAAAAATCTTGAAGTTATTTTGGTGGATGATGGTTCTCCAGATAAATGCGGAAAAATATGCGAGGAATATAAATTAATCGATTCCAGAATTAAAGTGATTCATAAAAAAAATGGAGGATTATCTTCAGCAAGGAACAATGGTTTAGATATTGCAACTGGAGATTTTATAGGATTTGTAGATAGCGATGACTACATTGAACGGAATATGTATGAGAGTTTAATTGAGGCTCTTAATAATAACAATGCTGATATAGCAACTTGTGGAATTATTCGTGAGGATACAAATACACAACATAAAATAAATATAAGAACACCAAACACTGAAAAAGTATACTTGGACATCGATGCCATTAGAGAAATATTGCTATCTAGAGAAATAGGAATCAGTGTGTGGAGTAAACTATATAAAAGAGAAATATTTAGTACACTTAGATTTCCTGTTGGAGAAAATAACGAAGACGCTGCCATAGTGCTGGAATGCATATCTGGACGTGTTGTCGTGCATACTGGTATTTGCACTTACCATTATATAGTAAGAAATAATAGTATCACTAAAAAGTACAGTATTGCTAACACCTTTAATTTTTGGAAACACAGTCAATCGATAGTTAATGAAATTAATGATAATTTTTCTTTATTGCAGACAGAGGCTAGATATTATTCTGTATTCGGATTATTTGGGATGATGATTGACTATAAAAGTCAAAGCAAAATTTCTGATCCAAATTATGAAGTATACTATAAAGTGTTTTTAGAAAACTATGAATTTTTAAAAGATCATAGTTCTTTTAAGACGAAAATGAAAATAACGATATTGCGATATTGTCCTTGGATATTAAGGTGGATAAGATGAAAAAAGTAAGCATAATAATTCCAGTTTACAACGTCGAACAGTATCTAGAACGATGCTTAGAGACAGTTGTAAATCAAAGCTATAAAGGTTTAGAAATAATCCTAGTCGATGATGGATCAACGGACGGCTCTGGGAAAATTTGTGATAAATATAAAGAATTAGATGAAAGAATAGTTTGCATACATAAAGAAAATGGAGGCCTTTCATCTGCAAGAAATGCGGGAGTTAATATTGCTACCGGAGAGTATTTTGTATTTGTTGATAGCGATGACTGGGTGTCTATCAGAATGGTAGAGACCTTAACTAAAGCTTTGCAGAAAAACAATAGCGATATAGTTTGCTGTGAATTTTATAATGTTAGCGACAGTACATTGGCGGTCAGTGATTTCAGCAGCAACGAAAGAAAGCTAACCAAAGAAGAAGCAATTTTAGAATTGATTAATTGGAAGATTAGAGATTACGCATGGAACAAAATATATAACAGTGCTTTGTTTGATGGGGTAAGGTTTCCTGTTGGTAGAAACTATGAAGATATGGCCACAACATATAAGCTTTTTGATAAAGCCAACAGCGTATACGTTATACCAGATTGCCTTTATTATTATTACTTTAGAGAGAATAGTATTGCCAATATCAGTAATTTTGATAAGTTACTAAAAAATAAATATGATGCACTTATATCATATTATGAGAGAGTATTTTACTTTCGTGATAAAAATTCTCGTGCTTTTGAACTGTGTTGTAAAAAATATATCGAACGTGCTTTTTCCTTTTTGAATTTTTACTATGGAGACTATAGGCAAAAGAACCATACAGATTGGGAATTAGAAACCACAAAGGGAATAAAAGAAATATACGCACTTACTCCAAATTTAGATTTAGGCAGAGGTCTTAAATTAAAGGTTAAACTACTTAATACAACGAGTTTATACAAATGTTCAGAAAAATTATATTGTCAAACTAAAAAAATGATTCCCTCGTATCTTAAGCAGAAAATATCTGCGTTAAAGTGTGTTAAATCTATTCCAGAGGTAACATCTAGCAATACAAAAAATGTATGGTTAATAGGTACTCCTGCACACGATAATCTAGGAGACCATGCTATTACTTATGCGACGTTTGTAATATGTAAAAAACAAGCTATCAATTGCATTGAAATTGAAGAAGAGCATTTTTTGAATGGCATTAAAGAATACCGTAAAATCATTAACAAAGATGATTTGATTTTGATTCAAGGTGGTGGAAACTGGGGAAATGCATATCGTTATATAAATAATGTGCATGATTTTTGTTTGAAATATTTTAAAGAAAACAAAATTATTATCATGCCGCAAACTATTTATTTCACGAAAGATAAAACTGGTATTAAGTCATTAAATAGATCAAAAGTTTTATTAAGTGAATGCAAAGATGTTACATTTTTCACACGAGATAGAGAATCTTTTGAATTTGCAAGTAAAGAATACTTATCAGATTCGTGCAAAATAAAGTATTGTCCAGATATTGTATTGTCACTTGATATTAGTGAAAAAAATAATAGAGAAGATTGTTGCTTAGTGTGTCTTAGAAACGATAAAGAAGGAAAAATTAGTGGTAAAGACAAGACGCATATTTTAACTGAAGCTGAAAAATTATTTACTAGGGTTATCGCAATTGATACTTGCACCGGGATAAGAGTAAACGCAAAGGAAAGAATGCCAGCACTACTTAACGTTTGGAATAAATTCAGTAACTCAAAGTTAGTTATTACAGATAGACTGCACGGCGTAATTTTTTCTTATATTACCAATACTCCTTGTGTAGCTTTAGCAAATTTTAACCATAAAGTAAAATCTATTAGCACAATGCTATCAAAATACGGCAACGTTGAGTATTTAGAAGATTTTTCTAAAATAGATGAGGCTATTAATCAAGTACTCAATATCAATGATAAAAGTTATAAACCTTTTAATTATAATGACATAGAAGACTTATTGGAAAAATGGAGAAACAATTAATGGAACCAATAAAGAGATTTTTTGAGTGTTTATTACCAGTGACAGCATGCAATTTTAAATGCAGCTACTGTTATATTATTCAAAGAGATCATAGGTACAACAAAATACCCAAATTAAAGTACTCAGCTGAACATATAGGAAAAGCTCTTTCAAAAGAGAGACTAGGAGGGGCTTGTTATTTTTCAATATGTGGTGCAGGGGAAACACTTCTTGGTGATCAAATAGTTGAGTTAGCATATGAGTTATTGAAGGAAGGCCATTATGTTAATATCACTACTAATGGAACTATAACAAAGGCGTTTGATAGAATTTGTTCTTTTCCAGAAGGGTATTTATCTAGAATGCATTTTGCCTTTTCGTTTCATTATACTGAGTTAAAAAAGCTAAATAAATTAGCGGAATTTTTTAGTAATGTCAAAAAGGTTAAAATACATGGATGTTCTTTCCTAGTACAATTAAATCTAACAGATACTTATGAACCTTATTTAAACGAAATAAAAGATATCTGTAACAAGGAACTTGGAGCTTTACCACAGTTGGTTGCAACTAGAAAAGAAATAAATCTTAATAATAAAATCGAATTTTTGACAGAGCATAGCGAACAGGAATACATTGAGCAAGGAAGTTCTTTTAATTCACCTTTGTTTGATTTTACAGTTAAAAATTTTAATGAAAAAAGAAAAGAGTTTTGCTACGCAGGTGATTGGTCTGGAGTCTTAAATTTGGAAACAGGCTTATTAAGAAAATGTTATAGCGATAATGGGGGACAATTAATTTTTGATGATATATCTGTTCCAATAAATTTTGAAGCAATTGGATGCTGTGGTAGTTTATTTTGCATGAACTCAAGCCATTTCTTGTCACTAGGAGTTATACCTGATTTATACACTGAAGTAACTTATGCGGGATTACGAAACAGACCGGAACATAATTGGTATACTGAAGACATGAATGAGATATTAAGTTCAAAATTAAGTCTTTCAAATAATGAGTATTCGAAAATAAAGAAGGCGTGTATTTATTACACTACCTTGTTAAAAAGAGCTTTTACGGGTGGAATTACAAAAATTAAAAACGGTTTAAAAACGGTTTTAAGAATCAAGAGATAGATTAGGAGGAGCTATGTTTAAATTAAAACAAAAATTGGAAAACATGTCAGCTCCGGTAAAAGCTGCCTTATTCTTTACTATTTGTAATGTTTTACAGAAGGGAATATCCCTAATTAGTGCGCCAATATTTACCAGATTATTAACAACAGAACAATATGGTTTATTTACAATCTATAATTCTTGGTACGGTATCATATCGATATTTGCAACATTCAATCTTTCATATGGCATTTTTATAAAAGGACTTGTCAAGTATGAAGATGATTCTAAACGTTTTGCTTCATCGTTGCTAGGGCTGTCTACAACGATAACTTTTGCCTGTTTCTTAGTTTATCTAATTGGAATGAATTTTTGGAATTCGGTATTTGAACTCCCTTCATTTCTTATTCTTGCTATGTTTTTAGAATTACTGTTTGTACCCGCCTTTGGATTTTGGTCTAACATACAAAGAAATGAGTATAAATATAAGGCCCTAGTACTTGTTACGTTAGAAATGTCATTAGCTAATCCTTTACTTGGTATTGTGACAGTCCTATCCACAATCTATAAAGCGGAAGCAAGAATCTTGTCCATGGTTTTTGTACAAGTCATTTTTGGGCTATTCTTTTATATTTTGATAATGTACAAAGGCAGAAGGTTTTATGACAAAAAATACTGGAAATATGCATTCCTGTTCAATGCACCATTAATACCACATTATTTATCAATGACGGTTCTTCAGCAAGTTGACAGAATAATGATAAATAACATGGTAGGGACTTCAGAGGCGGCAATTTATGGGGTTGCATACACAGTGTCAACTTTGATGATACTTGTAACTTCTGCAATGAATAATTCTTTTACGCCTTTTACATATCAATCTATTAAGAAAAAAAACTATATTTCCATAAAATCTATCACTAACTTGATTTTAATAATTGTAGCAGTAGGTTGTATTTTGGTAATGGCCTTTGGCCCAGAAGTTATTTCTATATTAGCGCCAAAACAATATTATGATGCAATATGGATTATTCCTCCTGTTGCAGCATCTGTTTTCTTTATGTTTTTGTATCCTCTTTTTGGGAACATAGAGTTTTATTATGAAAAAACAAAATTTACTATGATGGCTTCTTGCGTGGGTGCAGTTGCAAACATAGTACTAAATTATGTTTTCATAAGGATTTTCGGTTATCACGCAGCAGGATACACAACTTTAGCATGTTATATTATGTTTGCTATTGCGCATTATGCTGTTTATCGAAAAATTATTAAGGAAAAAGAGATAGAGACAATCTATGATATAAAAAACATTGTTCTAATATCTATCTTTGTTCTGATTGCTATAATAGCTATATTGTTTACTTATAATTATACAATTATCAGATATTCCATTATCGCACTAATTATTGTAATAGCTATTATAAAAAGAAAAACCGTTATTGAAATAATCAAAAGATTAAAGAAAAGAAACTAGGTATTTAAATATAAGGATTTTATATGAAAACAGTATGTGAATTAAACAAGTGCAATGGTTGTATGGCGTGTGTTGATCGTTGCCCAAAACAATGTATATCTGTAAAGGATGATGTATCATGCTTTAATGCGATTATAGCTGAGTCTCTTTGCATTAATTGCAAGTTATGTGAAAAGACATGCCCAAATGTTACCAAAGTAGAAAAAACAAATCCAATCGAATGGAAACAAGGATGGGCAGCAGAAGCTATAAGATACAAAGCTTCTTCTGGTGGAGCTGCATCTTCTATCATCAAGGGCTTTATTAAAAATGGTGGATATGTTGCTTCTTGTCTTTTCAAAGATGGAGATTTTGTATTTGATATTACTAAAGATACAGAAGTAGCAAAGAAATTTGTTGGATCTAAATATGTAAAGAGCAATCCTACCGGTATTTATAAAAAGGTGGAGGAGAGATTAAAAACTGATAAAGTACTATTTATCGGTTTACCCTGCCAGGTTGCGGCACTGAAGAATTTTATCAAAAAGCAAAACAACCTCTATACAGTAGATTTAATTTGCCATGGAACGCCATCTTCTATGATTTTGGCTAAGTATTTAGCTGAAAACGATAATGATATCAACCAATTACAAGATATAAAGTAAGCGTCAAATAAGATGGTGGATAGAAAAATAACCACTAACCCTCTATACTAAAAGGGCAGTGGTTATCGGCAACGTTCCTGTACCATGGGATCCCATGGCAGATAGTCATCCAGATATTCCGGATTTTCGAGAAATCTACTCCCCGGCATATCTGCCAGGATATACTTGATGTATTTCATTGCATCCAGGCCGTTGGCTTTGGCTGTTTCTACCAGGGTGTAGATTCCCGCACTTGCGGCAGCACCCTTCGGACTTCCGGCAAACAGCCAGTTCTTCCGGCCGATCACAAAGGGGCGGATACAGTTCTCCGCAAGGGAATTGCTGATGGAGCAGTTTCCATCCCCAAGATAGTTGAAGAACTCCTGCCGGTTGTTCAGGGCATACTGCAAAGCGGTATGGAGCTTCGACTTTGGCAATTCCCCGGCAGAGCTTATCTCTGCCCACGACCAGAAAGCCTCGAGAAGCGGCTTCTCGCGGTCAAGTCGTTCTTTTTTCTTTTGTTCCGGGGGAAGGCCGTCCAGTTCCTTTTCTATCTCAAACAGTTTATTCAGACGAATGACTGCTTCCGCAGGTTTTGAGGCTTCCGGGCCATGGATGTCTTTTGGCAGCGCGTCCACAAAAGCGCGGCGCAGATGTGTGTAACACAGACATCTCGTAACCCCTTTCACCCCATTATACCCGGAATAAGCATCCGTATGGATATATCCGGTATAGCCTTTTAAAAATGTTTCCGGATATTTCCCACCCCTCCCCGGCTGGTACTCAAAATACCGGACCGGCCGTTTGCTGTCCCTGGTGCTGCAGTACACCCACATATAGGAATCCGAAGTGTTCTTCCTCCCTGGTTCCTTCAGCACCTGCACGTGGGTCTCGTCGATATGCAGATATCCCTGCTTTAGAAGTTCCCGTCTGAGATGGGAGACCACATGGGAAAGCCAGTCCCGGCAGACGGCCAGGAGCCAGTTTGACATCGTTGCCCTGCTTAAAGACAGCCCCATGGCTTCCCATTCCTTTTCCTGACGGTATAAGGGGATGCCCAGTTCAAACTTCTGATGGACAAGCCATGCGATCGTGGAAGCAGATGCAAGGGAGTGCATGACCGGAGGATGGGGCACCGGGGATTTCTCCATATAAGGCGTCCCGTTTTTGCGGCATGCCCTGCATTCATAGGTTTCCCGGTAATGGTCAACCACTTTGAGGCTGGCAGGGATGAACTGTACCTCGGTACGCACAAACTCCTCACCAACTTTTACCATGGTACCTCCGCATCTCTCACAGATCTGTTCACTTTCATCGATCGTGTGGAGCACTTTGCTGCGGGGAATGTCTTTTATCAGTTTTTCCCGCTGGCCGGCATATTTCCTTTTACGCAGATGTTTTTCGACCTCCACCAGATCCGGCTCATGGGCATCCGGCTCAGCACAGGATTCCATTTCATTAAAAAGAGACATCTGTCCCTCTATTTCAAGGGCAGACGTCTTCTCTGATTTTATTCCATAAAGTTTACGGGTAAGGAAATCAACCTGCTCCCTAAGGAGCCGGACCTGCTGTTCCAGTTCTTTGATCTGCTTTTGGTACTCCTGCTCTGTATCCTGCATGGGCTGAAAACCTTCCTGTTCTGATAAATTCATTATACCATAAAACAGCAGGATTTTCCAGCATTTACAAGGAATTCCCGGGGTTTTCAGGCTTCGGGGGAACCCAGCTGCGGACCGCTTTTGGCTGCTCCGGGTTCAGGCCCTCCAGCAGCCAGCGGAGCTGCTGGTGGGAGATCTGTCTGGCTTCTTCGCCCGTCCGCGGCCATTGGAGGCGGCCGTTTTCGTAGCGCTTATAGAACAGGCAGAAGCCGTCCCCTTCATAATGGACTGCCTTGATCCGGTCCGCCCGTTTCCCGCAGAAAAGGAACAGGGAATTGCTGTAAGGGTCAAGCTGAAAGCTGTACTGGATGATATCCACCAGACCGTCCAGCTGTTTTCTCATATCTGTGTACCCGGTGCGCAGATAGATCTTTTCCACCCGGGAGAGGTCACCTAACATGATCTCACCGCTTTCAGAATGGTCTCCAGCAACTCGCGGGGCGTATCTTCAAAGAGGTCAACAGTCACCGTACCGGCACGGAGTACTGCTGCAGGAGCGGCACAGGGATCCTGCCTGCCGTGAAGGGATACCTCCGTAAATTCCGGAGCCGCATCCGGAATCAACGCAGTCTGCTCCATGACCGGCCTGCATCCATGACTCTTTCGGGGCAGTTCTTCAAGCGCCAGTTTCCGGATCTTTGCGATCCAGTAGTAATAGCTTTTTAGGGAGATATGATGTTGTTCGCACCATGCCTGGTTTGTTAGACCGGAGGCTCTGCATTGCCGGATCACGTCCAGCCAGTACTGAAGTTTTACCTGTTTATCCGGAGTTAAAGCGGAAATGTCCATTGGTATTCTCCTTTATCTGGATTTAGAGTTTTGGGAGGGAACTCTAAAAACTCTAACCCCAAGTTTACAAGAGAACGCCAAATATTTCACTACACGTTCTTATTTGACGCTTACGCTATTCGGACATTTAAGAAGATATGAAAAGATAAGGAAAGAGACATATACAATCTAAAATAATCTATTTATTTCTATAAGATTTCTAAATAATCCCATTCTAATCCTATTTATATTATATAAGGTTTATTTTTTGTACATTGAAAATAGCATAGGTTCAGTTGTCCTATAACAAAAACTGAAATCGAGCATACGAGAGATACGCCATAGCAGAAATGCTGCGAAATATATCAAATCAAAATAAGCCCGGGCAGGGGTTTGATGGCTTGTGACGGCCGCATAAGCTGTGCGAGGATGATATCAGTTGGAAACTTGTGGGGACTGCCGCTCACCTAATGAGGGGAGGCTGCGTTAGTATGGAAACATCTGGCGTGGTTTAAGCTGTTTTGCAAACAGATAGGACAACTCCAGATGCCGGGGGACGAGTAAATACGGCATGAAAATTTGCTTTGGAGAAAGCACAACCACCTTAATGAAATGTTATAAGAAGTAAAAAATTGTGAAATGCTCTTGAGGAAACTAAAGCCAATTTTTTACAATGATTGTAGAGAAACAGACTGTTTTAAAAACCGAGCGGTTTTGTGAAATCAATATAGTATTAGCGATTAGTCTAAGATTGAACCACGTTAGGTGGTATCAATCATGCTCATGGCTAGTTGCCTTTGTAAAGGGGGTGACAGCGATAGAAGTTTTACAGAAAGATAAAAAAGTATATAACGCAGAGGAAATCCAGGAGATTTTAGGGATTGGGAGGAGCAAAACATATACCTTTTTGGACGAGGCGTATAGGAATCAAAAGCCGTTCCGGGTCCTTAAAGTTGGAAAGCTTTTCAGGGTTCCCAAACAATCTTTTGATGACTGGCTAGACGGAATTAGTTAAGGCGGGTGAGATAGTTGAAAAGAAAACCACAGAATAGTGCAGCTTTTTTTGAAAATAATTCATGGTATCACCGTACCAAGATACTTCAGGACGATGGTTCGATAAAGTACAGCAAAAAGGGCGGGTTTGCTACCAGTGAAGAGGCTGATAAGAGCTATAGGCGACACGAAGATGAGTTTAAAAAGGCGTATCGGGCCTATCATCTGGCACATCAAATCAATACAGAAGTCACGCTTAAGGATTATTTGATTTATTGGTTTGAGGAGATATTCTCTCAAAGAATTGAAACAACAACCAGAATGGTAGGCGCGTATGCGGTTTATGACTTAATTTTGCCGAATATTGAGTACGACATCAAGGTCCGGTTTGCCAATGCAGAGTATCTTGATGCATTGTTGGAGCGGGTAGCAAAGGTCAGTGCCTCTGCAGGAAATAAAGGGCGGGAGATTCTAAATATGGCAATGAAAGAGGCAGTAATCGGTGGGTATATTAAAACCAATCCGGTTACTGGCACAAAGCCGTATAAGAGACAAAAGCCAAAGATAACAATTCTGAGTAAAGAAAAAATCAAGGTCCTGCTGAAAGCGTCTTCCGAAAATAACTGGTATTTGGAAATATTGTTAGGGCTATTCTGTGGCTTACGAAAAGGCGAGATTCTTGGACTTAAATTCAGTGATTTGGATATGGAGAAAAGGACTGTAACTATCAGAAGGCAGATTGCTTCAGATCCACTTATAAAAAAAGGGAGTGGAAGTAAAATAGACAATTATGGGCTGATTGAACGAGATCCAAAAACACCAAACAGTTTCCGGGTTTTGCGGGTTCCAGCCATAATCATAGAAGAACTGGAAAAACGGAGACGACTTGTGGAGTCCAATAAGGTAGTGTATGCCGGTCAATATGATGACAATGATTATATCAGCTGTCAGAGAAATGGAAAACTACATAGTTTGTCAGCTTTAAATAGCGCTTTAACTGGAATTTGTAGCAAGAATGGCCTTCCGCATATCACGGTACATGGATTAAGGCATATGTATGCAACAATTCTGATTGAGATGGGGGTTCCACTGATTAAGATATCTGCATTACTTGGGCACGACTCTGTCCACACAACGTTTGAATATTATTGTGATGTAATGGATGAAAACGAGAATATATTGGCATTTATGAATCAAGCATTCGTTCCTGTGGAAAGGAGAGCAGTATGATAATTGATTTGAGCCTTCAGCAGTATGTGGATTGGGAAGTAAAGCCAGTGATTCCTATAAAGGGAAAATTCGGATACCGTGTTGTGTTAAAATACATAGATGGTACTGAAAGAACTCAGCAAAAGTCGGGGTTTAGGACAGAAAAAGAGTCTAATGCTGCCAGGGATAACACAATAGGTAAATTACATGCTGGAACTTATATTGTATATGAGAATGTTAAAGTAAGTGACTTTTTAGAGTTTTGGCTAAAGGAGGATATATGCAAGAGGGTAAGAAGCGAAGAAACTTATGCTGCTTATTCCAATATCGTGTATAACCACATTATTCCAATCCTTGGAAAGAAAAAGATGTCGTCCGTTAACCGTGGAGATGTTCAAAAGCTGTATAACGACCGTGCAGAATATTCTGTATCGGTCTCAAGGCTGGTTAAAACGGTGATGAACGTCTCTATGAACTATGCTGTAGCGAAAAAAATCATTGCGGAGAATCCGGCAGTTGGTATCAATCTTCCTAAAAAGGTAAAAAAGAAGGAATACCATGCCCGCAGTATTGACACACAGAAAACCCTGACAATGGATCAGATTCTGATTCTATTGGAGGCCAGCAGGGACACGCCGATACATATGCAAATCCTGTTTAATGTATTAATGGGACTTCGCAGAAGGGAAATCAATGGTGTGAAGTATTCGGATATTGACTATATTAACCGAACACTAAAGCTTCGCCGGCAGCTGGGGAAGAAAATCAACACAAAAAAAGAAGACTTTCCACCTAAAACCTTTACGAAACAGGAACTTGGATTGAAGACCCCATCGAGTTACCGAGACATTCCGATACCAGATTATGTGTTTGAGGCGATTCTGCAACAGAGGGAGGTGTATGAGAGAAATAAGAGCCGCAGAAGAAGCCAGTTTCAGGATTCAGGATATGTTTGCTGCTCTAACTACGGGAAACCGCGAAGCAAGGATTTCCATTGGAAATATTATAAAAAACTGTTAGTGGATAACAACCTGCCGGATATAAAGTGGCATCATTTACGCAGTACCTTCTGCACACTGCTTTTGAAAAATAATTTTAATCCCAAAGCGGTATCCAAATTAATGGGACATGCAACGGAGCTAATCACCTTAGATGTATATGGTGATAACCGGGAAATTATTGCTGACTGTGTAGATGAAATTCAGCCGTTCATAGATGAGGTGCTTCCGATAAAGGAGGTAGACAAGCAGCTTGAGGAAGAACTGTTGGAAATCGAAGTTCCAGCAGAAGATTATTTTTAAAAATTAAGGGCAGTAGTAGTTTCAATCAAATATCAATTTGGTTCTCAAAATGAAACAAGGCGCAGGAAAGAACAAATGTTCCTACTTGCGCCTATACTTTTTCCTTCCGCTATGTTATAATTTTGGTGACATTTGGTATTACTAATTTCATTGAGTTTATATAGTGTTGCGGAGTTAAGAAAATAGCATTTTGGTGACCTTCATTCGTAAAATGGCAAAAGTTCGTCTATTAGGCAACTCAAAACGGTCTTCTTTTACGAATTTCTGCCTAATAGGCGAACTTTTTAAGT
>ERZ773147.1060-NODE-1060-length-30037-cov-8.217664_pt1 | contig 30037 bp, 28 predicted proteins | sample MGYA00580851_ERZ773147 | MGnify/ENA primary metagenome ERZ773147 (study PRJEB29015, sample SAMEA2737818) | human gut metagenome | biome: human gut; feature: human-associated habitat; material: faeces | place: China | collected 2012 ... | reverse complement strand
TGGCAAGAGCAAGATTGGCACGACAACGGCATCCATTCTTGACGGAGCTTCCCAAAACCCAGTGAAGGATACCGAAGAGAAAGAAGAGGGTGAAAAAAAAATCCACGTTCACAGATGGATAAGCCTGCAGCCCCACGCAAGCCATCCAAGGTTTCTTCTGAAAGTTATGATGCTGCATTTCTCAAACGAAACGAGATAAAGACTCGTCAATGCGTTTATATCAGTCGTGAGATACACAAGAGAATTTCGAGGATTGTCAGTGTGCTCGCAAAGCATGAGTTGACAGTTGGTGGTTATATCGACCTTATTCTTGAGAGACATCTTGAAGAGAACCAGGAAGAAATCAACGGCTTGCTGAGAAAAGAGATAGATGACTGGAATGTATGACACATAAAAAGGAATAAGCATGACAATGGAAAGTATATTCATGATAGTTTTGGTTGCATTCAATGTCTGGACTATCTATTTTTACAACAAGTTGCTCCTTGAAGTTGCGAACAATAAGGAAGAAGAGGAAAAGCCACCCATCGACCCGATGGCACTTGTAGGCAAAAGCCTTTTCAAAGTGTCCCAACTGCGAAAGAAAGAAGAAACGGTACAGAAGCAAACTGAGTCAGAGCCTGTGTCTGAGAATGACGTGACATTCGAGGATCCACCAAAGAACACGGCAAGGATTCCTGATGAACTACTGGATGATGTGTTTACAAATGTCCGCATAGAAGATGTCGGTGTGAAGTATTCAGACGATGAGGACGATGCCGATGTACCGCAAGCAAAAGGAACAAGTTTTGAGGACATAGATACAGCTGTGAAGACGGTCAAGGCTTCAAAAGCTACGGACAAGGAGAAACGACATGCAGGAAAGGTCTTCCACGAGATGGATGGTAACCAATTCTATGAGAAATTCATGGAGAACAGCAAGGAGTGCAAGAAAAACATTCATGATTTTGTCACCTTCTACCTGCAAACTCACAAGATAGAAGAAACGTCCAAGCCAAAGAAGGAGTTTAAAGTGCCAGATAGCATAGAGGACTTCAATATCCTCGATTTTGTATAACAATAAAATTTAGAGAACAATGGAAAGAAACAGAAAAAGAAAGAATGGTGTGACAAAGGAATACATCAGTATTCAGTCCACTATAAATGTAACAGTGTCATCCCAAGCAGAAAAGAAAGTTGGGTATATAGACAAGTTTATGTCCAAAGCTGATTTTACCGCAAGAAATGGTAAACAGGTATGCATCAAAGAAGAGACACATGAGCGCATTATGAAGTTTTGTGAATGTGGTTGGTAAAGGACAGGCTACTGTAGCAAGTTTCATAGACAACATCATCAACGAGCATTTTGCTATCCATGCTGCCGAAATCAAGGCTGCATTTGATGAGGGACTCAAGGCATATCGCCTCTAACAATAATTTTAAAGTACACCAATGAAAAAGAAAGACTACGGCTAAAACTCAGCTCGCCACTGAATCCACAAGTCGGCATCATGCCGCATGAGTAAACAAAAGTATCAACCGCCAGACGAGACAATCCAATCCCCAAGGCACAGACAAAAAACGATTTATGAACAAGAAAAACAGAATCATTCTTCTCGCTGCGATGCTTGTCGCAGCCGTATCACAGACATTCGCGCAAGGCAACGGACTTGCAGGTATCAACGAAGCAACAAGTATGGTGACCTCCTACTTCGACCCAGGCACGAAGCTCATCTACGCCATCGGTGCCGTGGTGGGTCTCATCGGAGGCATCAAGGTGTATGGCAAGTTCTCATCTGGCGACCCCGACACGAGCAAGACTGTCGCAAGTTGGTTCGGAGCCTGCATCTTCCTCATCGTGAGCGCAACCATCCTCCGCTCGTTCTTCTTATAATATAATAAGGTATAAGACTTATGGCTGACTACCCAATCAACAAGGGCATCGGTCATTCGGTTGAGTTCAAGGGACTGAAGGCACAGTACCTCTTCATCTTCGCAGGTGGACTGCTTGCCGTCTTCTTCCTTGTGGTAGTCCTCTATATGGCAGGTGCGGACCAACTGGTCAGCATCGGCTTGGGTCTCACGCTCGGATCATTGCTTGTATGGGGAACATTCCATCTGAACAACAAGTACGGTGAGCATGGACTGATGAAGCTCCTTGCCTCCAAGAGCCACCCACGCTATATCCTCAACCGAAGGAAAACAAACCGAATGTTCAAACATAAAAAGAACGATATATAATCTTCCTTTTTGGAAAATTATATATCGCCCTTATAAATATTTAGTCAGCTTCTACATAACCAAAGGTGTATGTGTCACCATCTTCATCAGCTACGACAAGGCGGTTCTTGCTCTTGATAGACTTGATAGTATAAGTCCACGTTTCTGTCTCGTCACCAAATGTCAAGCGCATTGTCAGTTTATTGCCTTTTACGTTGTATGTTCCTTTTGCAAATTCGTAAAAAGGGTCTTCGTCGTTGCCTTCATCAGGCTCAAATGCCTCTGTGTAGTTGCATGTTCCATCCTCAAAGAAGCCTAATTCTTCCAAGTATTGACCATTCTCTTCATATCGAATCCAAAATCCGACAAGATTCTCATTGCCAGATGCTCCATCATTGTCGTCATCATCGGAGCTACAACCTGTGAACAATGCTCCTACTATCGCAAAGAGGAACATCAAGGAGAACAACTTCATTTTTCTCATCGTTTTATACACTTGGTCCGTGTCGTGCGCAACTTTTAAATGATTATTTGATAGAACCTTCAAAATGCCCTTTCATTTCCTCTAAGGAAAAATCAAAGGTATAATAATTGCTAGATTTCTTTTTTATAGTAAGGGTTCCAGTGAAGTCCCAGTCGGAACGATTCTTTAGTTTTCCATCTATCTTGGCAAGGCATCCATATTTATAATAGCCTCCATTTCGGGATATTTTATATGTTCCCTCTCCCCATTCTTTGTTTATTCCTTCCCATTCTGCTACATTGTAATCGAATTCTACATATGTGTCATTAGAGCAATAGAATGTCAGGTATTTCGTATTGCTCCCTGTTCCTGTTCCACTATATCCATGTCTTTGAGACATTTCTGCACGATTTATCCTGTAGCTTTTATAGTTGAAATTGAAATAGTTCGTATTGCCAGCATCTCCGATAGTTGTGATGTCAATGGTTTTGGATTTATGTTCTATTCCTTTTTCGTCTATTGCATACGCTGTAAGATAATATTTGGTTCCAAGTTTCAAACTCTTATACATTTTTTCGAAGTGAGAAGTCCTTGCCGATTTTGTATCATTGGGGTTCTCTGAAAATGAATAGTAAAATTTAGAGATTCCCCAAAATGGTGTTATTTCTATGGTAACATCTCCCTTTTCATCATAATAGCATCCCATCTCTAAAGCTTCTTCTAATGATGCTGGAACGGCACCACTTTCTAATGAGGATAGCTTAGTGGAGTGGTATTCTATACTGTTTATCTTTATACTTTTTGAAGAAGACAGAGTTAATTTTCTCTTATACTCCTTACCGTTGTCTGGCTTAAAGTATATACTGTCAGTTGTATAATGATATATACCTTGTGTAGAAGAAGTTGTTTTCCCAGAATTATATTGGTATGTATAGTGCATATTGTCATCAAATGTATATAGATGATGTGTTGTCTCCTTGTCATAATAGAAGACATAATACCAGTTGCCTACCAATTTGTTTTTATTAGTATTATTACCATTATTGTTGTTATTGCCACTATTGTCATCAGAATCATCATCTGTTCCATCACCATCTTCGATATAAAAATCATCATCGTCATCAGAAGAACTGCAACTAATAAACGATGTGAAAGATATAGAACAGATGAACAATATCAAAAGTAATTGGATTTTTTTCATACAAGATGCACTAAATCCGTGTCGTGCGCAACTTCTAATTATAACAACTACTTTTCGTAATAAGTCTTATTTCCGATACGTAATGATGAACCGTCGCATGAATATGCGTATTTTGTGCCATCGATATATAGATACTTGTCGTCAACTGTATACCACTTTATATCGTCATCTTCATTCACCCAGTCAATGTCACTTTCATAAGACCCATGAATGCCTGTTCCATCAGAATAGAAAGAATAGTAATCATGTACGTATTTCTTTCCATCATTTGCAACCCATTCGCCATATAAAGAAGCATCGTGTTCTTTGTTTGATGAAGAATCATCATCGTCATCAGAACTACAACTTGTAAACAAAGCACCAAGAATGGTGACAAAGAATAAAAATGAAAATAGTTTAATTTTTGCCATATGGTTATACACTAAATCCGTGTCGTGCGCAACTTCTTTTCATTTTAGCTTACGATTATTACATTTATTTTGTTTTTGTTCCTGTTATGTCCCCATCACCGTACAAATCGTTAAGGATAAAGCCTTTTGATGTTAATTCTTCAATTTGATGCTCGCCACCGATTGGGTCTTTTCCCATTGCGTCCTCAAAGAAGATTTTGTCTTCAGAAACGTAGTAACTTCCTGTGTAACTGTCATGATCTTCATATACATTTTCGTATTCTCCATTTGACTTTAGGGTAAGCATGGATTTCTCATTGCCATAGTATGTTGCAACTACGCATGACCAAGTTCCAATCAATAGTTTCTTGTTCGATTCAACAAGTTGTTTGTCTTTTTGTACAATTCTTGTTCCTGAATAAATATCACCATTCATTGTAAACTTGAGAGAATTAGAAGAGAATGTAACAATATCTGCCTGTTCTCCATCAAACGTAATGCTATTTTTGTCAAACTTATAAGTACCATCTTGGTAATAACCAGAATGTTCGTCAGTCCAATACGAATATGTTCCACCTTCAAAAAAAGTATATTGGCGAGTTTCCAAGATTTCGCCAACAGTATTTCTTACATAGATTTTCCAAGTTCCACCTACTAACGATTTACCCCAATCGTAGTGTTGAGTAAAAGTTCCATCTGATATTTTCTCGTAAGTAATGCTGTTGCCATCCTCATCTACAACTTGTAAACGAGAATCTGAAATGCCTTGGATGGTGTATTGGTATTCAGAATCTTTTATGTCCGTACCATTATTAAATGTTGGTGAGAATATCATTGTATTTGACTTCTTGTCAAATGATACCAAGCCACCATCAGTTCCGATGTCTTCGCCATCTTGGTAACGGAATTGATAGTTTCCCTCTTCTGTAATGGTAAGGATAGAATGGTATTCTTCATCCTCGTCAAGATGCTGCCAATATCCAATAAAAGGTTGAAGCGAACTTGTTGTGTCCTCGTTTTCATCACCATCGTTGCTGCAAGAAGAAAATGAAAATGCCATTATACTCAAAAGTAAAAATGTGGCAAGGCTGCTTATTGTTTTGAAAGATTTCATCGTTATTGTTTGATTAAGCCTCCAACCTCAGTGCATAAAGTGAGGTTGGAGTTGGGTTCCTATTATTGTTTTGTCAATGTCATTCTTTCTCCGTCCTCGTCTATTACAACTAATTTCTTACTTGTGATAGAGACTACTTGCCATTCTTCTGGGTCTTCATCCTCCCAATAAATCTTTAGAACTTGACTGTCTGAATCATAGGAATAAGTAAAAGAATCCTCGTAGTCCTCAGCTGCATAGTCTATCTCTTTCAAACTTCCTTTACCATTAGACTTGAAAGTAACGAGTTGATAACCTGTGCTAAAGGTATACTTCCAAGTACCCACCAAACTCTCAACAACCTCAATGTTGTTACCTCCATCATCATCCTTGTCATCGCTTGAACAGCTGACAAAAGCAAATCCCATGAAAAGGACTGCCAACAAAGCCAAAAGTTTTGTTCTCATAATCTTGTACACTTGGTTCGTGTCGTGCGCAACTTCTAATTTAGTAATTTGTTATAACTTTTGTAGTACCTGTTGTTGTGGTACCACCTTTACCTGTAGCAACACACTTTACATAGTAAGTTGTACCTTTCTTCAAACCTGATATATTGGCTGTGATAAGGACACCTGCAACTGTTGCGGAAACAGATTTTGTCGGATTGGAACTTGTGCCGTAATACACCTTTGCAGATGTAACCTTTGCCTCATCCTTATTGTATATCTTATACACGACTTTCAACTTTGTCTGAGTTGCCGTGAAATCATTGAAACCTATGTCTGGCTTTTCGTATGAAGTAGAACCACCTGTACTGCCACCACTATTATTGCCTCCTTGATTTGAGGAAGAAAATGCAGATGTTGTAACAGGGCGGATAGCAAGCCCTACATATCTATAATATCCATCAACACTTTTCTTTGATTGTGTAAATGTCAGAGCGTAGGCATGGCTATAGAAATTTGTTGTGTTTTTAAAAGTTCCTGTCCAATATTCTCCCCAGATACCAGCCTTTGCACCTTTCTCCACACCTGAATATTCTCCATTTGCAGGAAGAAATATACTCATGCCATTAGAACTTGTTATTTTATATCCACTCGTTCCTGACATAGTTGTCCATTTCCAAGAACATTTACTGAGTAATTCCTCAAATTCAGCCTTTGACGGCATGCGCCAATTACCGCCCCAGTTCTTTGCCACATCATATTTTGAACCTTGAATATTGTTCATCAAATCATTATCCCTGTCTGTTCTGGAATTATAATATTTGTATGTATCCCGGTAATATGAATTGCGCGTACTTGTTTCTCCCCACGCATAGTAATTTCCATTATAATATGAAGAAGATGCCCCATAATTACAAGTAGCCCATTTTACACTTAGCCCTAAGTCTACGGCTTCATGTCCGTTTATAACTCCTGATAGCTTCTTGCCACCATTAGAATTATCTCCATCAGGAGAGTAATTCTCTTCTTCATTATCATCACCACTGCTGCAAGATGTGAACATTGGTGTTATCGCAGTAATGGCAAAAGCCATTAACAGTATTGCTAATTTGTTTGATTTCATCATTGTCCTTATTTTTAAGTTATACATAATTAATGCATCAATCGCTCAAAAAGTAACCTCATATTATGCGTTTATTTACAGAAATGGCAAACACCGTCTCCTTTTGAATGTCCATTACTACAATTTCCACAAGGAATTTTATTGATGCCTGCTCCATAATGGTCATGGTTATCTCCCATACCATTTTGCCATCCCGAACCATTGCAAGTTTGGCACACATGGGTATCACGACATTGAGAGCAATTATAACCAGATGATGTTCTTTTATTGGAAGCACTCCCACTTATCCCCAATTCTCTGTCATACATTCCACTGCTTGCCTGTTGTACAGTCTTGTAAGCATTGACTTTGGTCTGCATATAGTTGTTGTATGCAGCTTGCACTTCCTCTGCTGATGGGTCTTTGCCGTGCAATTGACGATAAGAGGTCGCAAAGCCTGTCTTTACTTGCATTTCTTCTTGCTTCCATTGTTGCTCAACTTGCATCATGGAATAATTGGCAAGTTGTGCAAGGCTGGTGTTTACATAGTTTGTAAACTCAGCATTGCTCATGCTTCCTAAACTCTTACCTTGTGGCATTGATGGATAATTGTAACCAGTTTGTCCTGCGTTAGCTTGGCTTGCAGCCATATATGCTGTGCCGACTTCCGCTGCTGCTTGGAACAATCCGCTGAAGAAATTGGCGGTTCGTTGGTTTCGTGCCTCTCGCTTTTCTTCAGCGTTGGCTTTCAAGCTACGACTTTGTTCACGCAATTCCTCTGGACATTCGTTAATACTGATAACTTGTGCAAAGCCTTCAATGGCAGAACTCCATTTGTTGCGATTGTAGTCACACATGGCTCTGCCGAAATACGCTTCTTCACATGGCAGATACTTCCCATGATTCCGTATCGTGGATTCAAAGAGTTTATCCGCTTTCTTGTAGTCGCCAGTGTTGAATACACGTGAGGCTTCTTGGTACTCAGAAAAATATCCAGCAATGTCTTTGAGGATTACTTCACTGTCATCTTCTGATCGTAGCCACATGTATTTCTTATCTACTGGCACTAATACTTCCATCCCTGTATAGAATGTGTCTATTCCGAGATTGACAGCTTTTAGTATATCAGTTGTAAGTCTGTACTTGTCTGCCAAAATCTCAATGGTTTCGCCACGTTGTACGATATGGCGCAAATTCACGATGTCTTGTCCCCAACTTTTTGCGAAGTAGGAACATAACAAAACGAACATAACCATTATAAACTTATATTTTCTCATAGAGGTGTTACTTTTGGTTAGTATATGATGTTCTTAATCTTGGCTTTGCTCATGTTGAAGATAGCAGCCTTAGCAGAATTGGCTTTCTTGTAAGAAACCATGGTTGGCGTGTCGCTGCAAACCCAAACTTTCATACGTACCCCTTTCTTGGTTACAATAGTCGCTTTCTTTGGATTTGTTGCGGATGCAGCTTCTTCTATTACTGCTGCCTTGATAGAATCAACCACTTCTGCCTCTCTTTGCGCTTTCAATCGTGCTTCCTCAGCCTCACGCTCTTGCTGCTGTTGTTCCTCAACTGCAAGATTCGTCAGAATATCACGTGTGCCATCGGGATAACGTATCATAAACACTTCCGACTTTGGCGAGAATATTGGTCTATCCTTGGCTTTCTTGCTTGTCTTGAAGGAAACGGTACTTGTATCCATCATCAGATTATAGGCAGGAACTTCTCTTCCGTCCTTGTAATACACAACGATGGCATCTTTCGGTATTTCGATATGTTCTGAGGTGGTGAGGATGCGCTCGCCATTAGCGTTGAACACGACATTTCCACGTGTCTTGAACTTTAACATGAATACTTTCGTATTCTCCACAAATTCCTCAGAGGCTTTCTTGTTGCCAGATTCCTTGAAGAGTGTCTTGTCATTGTTAGTCTGAATGATTTTGACAGACTTTACACGACCATCACGGAAAATGATGGCATCTTGGGCATGTAAGCTAAGACAGAATCCCATCAAACATATAACAGCATATATACGTTTCATGTTAGAATCCCCAAGCTAAAGTTATTTCTGGGAAGGCATCTTTTCCGAACCATCCTTTTTGGTTATCATTTAATGGTATTTGGTATGAGCCGGTTATATCAAATCCCCAAAGGCATACACGTACACCGACTCTTGCTCCAATACCCATTTTTCCTCCTATCTTAACCTTTTGCGACTCTTCTTTTCCGCTACTTCCAAATGTTCTAAGTTTGTTTTTTCCAGATAAACCAATATTGGTATTAAAACCAATAAATGGCATCAATCCCAAAGTTTCACTCGCATTTTTAAAGGAATACCCTAATTCTAATGGGATTTCTATAAAATGGTATTTTTGTTCAACCTCAATAGAACGCCCTTCGTATTTTGTTAGTCCTATGTAATTTGCACTATTATATCCAATACGTGCTCCAACGTATAGATTATATGGAAGACGATAGTTAGCTCCAATTGTAGCTTCATACATGAAATTGTCCGCACCTTTTATAAAGCCAAAGCCCAATTCACCAGCAAATTCAAATTTGCCGACTTTCTCATCCTCATTTTTTGCTGTATTGTACTTATATTCTTGGTAAACCTTATTATTAGAATCATGCTCAAAGTTATTTTCTTTGGTGTACGTGTTTCCACCTTGTTTATCATTGGTTGAAACAGTTTGCTGTTTGGAGATAGTAGGAATGTTCAGTTTCATTCCCACATACACAATGCCATCCGCATTAGGATTAGCCTTGTTGATGTCCTCGACACTCACCTTGTAATATTCAGCGATGCTTTCGAGAGTTTCACCACGTTGAACGACATGGGTAACGGTTTGGCTCTGAGCCATACTCAACATACAAACAGTACAGAGAAGTACTGATAGAAAAATCTTTTTAATCATAATCATAAAGTTTTTAGAGTTGTATAATCAGGAAATTGCTTACGCTCCAGAAAAGAGTAGGGTTGGTTATGACAAGCGTACAATTACCATCGCCGCTCTCCTCAAAATGAAAAGAACGGTTGCTTGGTTGCGGTGTCAGAATCTTTGGGTTGCTTGAACGCAAAGGAATCTCACGGAACTTGCGGATGTCAACGGCATTGAACTTGCTCTTGTCAACATATTCATAGTTGATTTTTTTCTTCTGCAAGAATCCACCTTTTAAAAGCCCTGCTGCCGAAAGTTGCTTTTTCGTACCAATCTTCACATAGCATTCGTTGATGATTTCATCTTGTTTTGATAGAGCATTGCTCAATACTTTTGTTTTCTGTTCAGCGTTATTTGCCTTGGTACGCATGGCTGATAATGAAGAACGAAGCTGCGTAATATCTTTCTTCGAATTGTTCAAGTCTGCACGCAAAGATTGAATAACTTGATCCTTTTCTGCCAACTGCTGATTAAGAAATTCTACAACTTTTTGTAATTTTTCCACGCCTTGTGATGATTTCTTGTTTGCCAATGAATCTTGAAGTATTTTAATCTTTGCTCTTTGACGTGCAAGAATATCTGCCATTCCTTTTAGATTGGCAGCAATTTGTTGGCGATTAAGCATGACACCATCACGCCCTTTGTTGGTGAAAAGGATGTTTTCTTGGATGGCAATGCTGTCTAATCCTGTAGCTATTGTTGCCAATACACCATTGAGTTCATCAAGTTGTTGTGTCTTTGCTTTGTTTTCCAGCATAATGGAATCTCGTTCTTGCATGTAGCTGCTCATGTCAACCTTTTCATTTTTGCATGAAAAGATTGATAGCATGACAAACAAAGCTATGAAGCCTTTGAAGAGTTTCATTTCGTTTGGTCATAAAAAAAGGCGGAACCGTTCGTGGCTTGCCTTGTATCTGGTTACCGCCAAGTGACCAACTCTACAACAAGCACAGAACGGCTCACGCCATAGATGGCATGAACCTTCCAATCTGCTTGTTCTCGTAGAGTGAATATTGGCGGTATTCGATACAAGAGAACAAGAGCTAAAAGCTCAATATCTTTAAAAGTCTCAGAACGGAAACGCTGAATTAATAAAATAAGGTGTTATCACCTCTGTTCTTAGTCTCAGTCGAAATGGCAATTCTTGGAATCGCCAAGTTCTTAGCGTTTCATTCTTGTGTAATGTCTGTTTCTTACTTATTCTATTTTTTAGTTTGACAATCAGTGAACTAGAATCCAAAGGTGAAAGCTGAAGTTTCACTTAATGGAATTTGAATACAAAAGTAATAAAAAATAATTGCAATGAAGAATAGAATATGATATTTTAACGTTTAATTAACGTTTTTGCCCGAAAGAATGGTAGTAATCTATTGGCATTCTATAAACAACAGAATTTAACGCTATAGATTCCTCCCTCCCGTATCTTCATGAATCTTCATATGCTGGATGGTAATCTGGTTGAGCTTGATTAGTCGTTCTGATTGTGGCATTCCGTCGTTGGTAAACACGGCGTTTATTTCCTGCGCAAAAAAAGTTTTTTGCGAGAAAAAGTCTCAAAGTATCATTATATGGTGAAATAATCTTCTAAATATTTGATATATAGTGATATACGAGAATGAGACTTTTCGGATTATTTTACAAGAAGTATCATAGAAGTATCATAAAATAGCAAGAAGTATCATTAAATACGGCTTTGAATCGATTTAAAAGGCTAAAAAGAAGTGTCTACTATTCCAGTTTTATAAAATTGAGGGCGTCTACTTTTCCTGTATGTAAAGAATGTAAATACAAACCGGGAATAAGAGGAAAGATAGAAAAGCAGGATTAGGAATAAAAGCACATAAGGTGGTTTGTCAGAGACCATTAAGCGGTCTGTTCGTGTTCGTCAAGTGGGCACTCAGAGATCAAGTGTCGGGCATCGGCAGACCAAGTAACGGGCACTCGTTGCCCGTACTGTGGGTATTGAGTGCCCAAAGCGTCGGACGATTTTTGGGCACTTCTTGCGGGGGCGGCGGTTTTGACTTTAAGCATGGTGCTTTATAGCGATTTTGTGATGCTTCGATGGCGATTAGTGATGCTTCGATGACGATTTTTATGATACTTCTATCAAATTTATGATACTTCGATGATACTTTTTGTAAAGTAATCAGAAAAGTGTCATTCTTTTATATTGTTGTGTATCAGATGTTTATATCGAAATTCAGTCGAAAGGATGATACTTTGAGACTTTTTCACGAAAAAAAACTTTTTCCGTGTGCGTATAAGAAAGGCGGTAAATTTATAAAGTATCTGATAAAATTCCTTATAGATACCCTCAAAATTACGTCCCGATGTAGCCTCTACTACATGGCGACGTAATCTTTCCTACGTCCCGACACTGAGACTCCTACGTCGCCATGTAATTTCAAGGGTATTGGGAGAGATTACCCGGATTCTTTATAGATGATAAATCCCATTATCTTCTTCATTTTACGCCAATCTCAACCTCAGCGAATTGAGCACTACGCTTACGCTGGAGAAGGCCATCAGGGCACTTGCCCACATCGGGGTTATCTGGAAATCAATGCCGAAGATATGAAGGGCTCCGGCTGCCAACGGGATGCAGATGATGTTGTAGATGAACGCCCAGAACAGATTCTGCCAAATCATGTGAACCGTCTTCTGGCTCAGTTTTACGGCTTCCGGAAGCGCCAGCAGGTCGTCGCTCATCAGCGTAATCTGTGCCACATCCATCGCCACATCCGTTCCCTTTCCTATCGCCATGCTCACGTTGGCAAGGGCCAAAGCCTGGGTGTCGTTGATTCCGTCGCCCACCATCGCTACCTGCTTGCCTTCGTCCTGAAGTTTCTTTACCAAAGCCTGCTTGTCGCCAGGCAGCACTTTGCTCTGGTAATGCTTGATGCCGGCTTTCTCAGCCCAGTAGTGAGCCGCTTCCTCCTTGTCGCCACTCATGATATAGACCTCTATTCCCCTTTCCTGCAACTGCTTCATTGCTTCCTGGGCATGAGGCTTGAGGGTCTCTCTCGTCTCCAGATCCAAATCCTCCTGTTTGGTGAAATCGATGTTCTGGTTAGGAATGGTGAGAGTGCCGGTCTTGTCGATGACGAGGGCGTTGATCTTGTGGAGATTCTCCAGTGCCGACGCGTCCTTGATAAGAATCTGCTTCTGCGCCGCCTTGCCGATGCCCACCATCAGGGCGGTAGGAGTAGCTAAGCCCATGGCGCAAGGACAGGCGATGACCAATACGGCTACGGCTGAAAGGATGGCTTGCGGAAGAGCAGCGTTGCCGCCTATCAGCCACCATATTATAAAGGTGATAAGGGCGATGGCTGCCACGGCTGGAACGAAAATCAGAGCCGCCTTATCCACGATGCGCTGCACGGGTGCCTTACTGCCCTGCGCCTCCTGAACCATGCGGATGATGTGTGCCAGGGCGGTGTTCTCGCCAATCTGCTTGGCTCTCATGCGGAGCTTTCCCTGACTCGGAATGGTGCCAGCCAGCACGTTGTCGCCTGCCTTTTTCATCGCCGGAGTCGGTTCGCCGCTAATCATCGCTTCATCTACATAGGCAGCATCGGCAGTCATGAAACTCTCTGCCTGGGTAACCACGCCATCCACCGGAATCTTCTCGCCGGCTCTTACCTCTATCATGTCGCCTATCTGAATGGTGGAAATCGGAACTTCCTCCATCTTGTAGTCGTTGGTGCCTTCTATCTTCTCGTAAGTCACCAGTCGGGCGGTTTTCGGCTGCATTCCCATCAGTTGTCGGATGCTGCTCGCCGTACTGTCCTTTGCCTTTTCTTCCAGGCATCTGCCGGTCAGCACGAAGGTGATTATCATCACGGAAGCATCGAAATAAGTGTGCCATTCTATGCCTCTCGCTCCCCATACCATTTCTCCGAAGAAGGTGTTGAAGGTGCTGAAAAGGAAGGCGATGAGGGTGCTGAGTGCTACGAGCGAATCCATGTTTGCCGTATGATGCAGGAGCTGCTTCCAGGCGGAAACATAAAACTGTTTGCCGCAGTAGAGCAGGTTGGCGAGTGCCAGGAGCAGACAAATCTGGTTGGCGAAGGAACTGGTATGATGAGCCGAGGCAACGCCATCTGAAATCATATTCTGCTCCATGCCCAGGGAAATCCAGCCCATGGAGAAACACATGGTCAGAATGGCGAAGAGCCAGGAAACGAGGGTTCGGCGGCGCAGGAGGGTGAACTCACGGCGGTTGATTTCCTCCACGCTTCTGTCGTTTTCGATAACGAGGTCGTAGCCGGCATTGCTGATTTCCCGTTTCATATCTTCCAGAGAGATAATGTCGGGGTTATAATCTACCAGGGCAGTTCGGCTCGCCAGGGAAACCGAGGCGGAGTTGATGCCTTCTAGCGACTGCAGCTTCTTTTCTACATTGGCAGAGCATACGCTGCAAGCCATGCCTATTACTGGAATTGTTTTCTTCATCTGTTTCTTATATAAATGTTCTGAATTCTATAAGCAGAAGCTTTCATGTCTGCTTTTCTGCCTGCAAAATTACATATTAATTATGGAAGAAAAAAGATTTATGGTGAAAAACTCTTGGCAGCTCCATGAAAATCATGATAATAAGGTAGATGAAAAATGCGATGGTTCAGGTAAGGGCACAAAAAAAGGCAGGTTCCAAATTGCTTTGAAATCTGCCTCCATCATTTATGGGAGATGATTATTTGACTTCGATGTTCTTTGTGGTCTTAGCCTCCTCCTTAGGAGTAAGCTTTGGAATCTCGACCTCGAGTATACCATCAGCTACCTTTGCTGAAATCTTCTCACGATCAGCATCCTCAGGCAGCGTATAACACTGCTGGTAGTTGCCGTAAGAGAATTCGCGGCGCAGATAGTGCTCGTGCTTGTCTTCATCCTTGTGTTCCATCTTGTTCTCGATGGCAATGTTCAGATTACCATCGTTATCGATGTTTACACGAACCCACTCTTTCTTCAAGCCAGGAGCAGCAACCTCCATGGTATAATTCTTATCTGTCTCCTTGATGTTAATGGCAGGAGCAGTAGCATTCATACGTGGCATTACTTCGGTATTGAATAAAGTATCATCAAAGAAGTTACTCAACCAATCTGAATCATTATTTCTACGTGCTAACAACATAATTAAAACCTCCAAATTTTATTTTGCTCGTCCTCTCGGTTCCTTACGGCTCCGTCGGGATTTCTGTTTGTTAATATTCTTGTTATTTTTTTTTGCTTTCGCCTCGAAACTCCGTTGTTCTTCCGAACCCCTTTATTTTTTAGCTTCAGCTTTCACTCTCTGTTTTTGCAACTTATGTGCCAGCGGACTGAAAGTGGTAATGTTGGCACGAAAGGATAAATATTTTAAACTTTTCTGCCAGATGATGCGGTTATCTCAACAAAAAAGTGTAACTTTGTCACCAACTTAAAAATCAAAGCATAAATCGAATAAATAATATAAGATCAATGAAGAAACAACTATTTTCTATGGCGATGCTGATGGCGATGTCGCTTTCTGCCAGCGCACAGCAGCTTCTTCCTTATCAGAATGCCAACCTTTCTGCTGAGGCTAGAGCCAACGATTTGCTTTCCCGTCTTACCCTGGAGGAGAAGACGAAGTTGATGATGGATACTTCTCCGGCTATCGCACGATTGGGCATTCCGCAGTTTCAATGGTGGAACGAGGCGCTGCACGGAGTGGGGCGAAACGGATTCGTTACCGTTTTCCCTATCACGATGCACATGGCGGCTTCGTGGGACGATACCTTATTATATAAGGTGTTTACTGCCGTGAGCGATGAGGCAAGAGCCAAGGCGCAGGAGGCGAAGAAAGGCGGCAACATTAAGCGCTACCAGAGTCTGAGCTTCTGGACTCCGAACATCAATATCTTCCGCGACCCACGATGGGGACGTGGACAGGAAACTTATGGAGAAGATCCTTATCTGACCACAAGAATGGGACTTGCCGTGGTGAATGGATTGCAGGGACAGACCTTCGATGGTAAACCGATGTCGGCTCCGGGAGTTCTGGCTACGCCTTCCTCACAGGCTCCCCAATACGTCAAGCTCCTAGCCTGTGCCAAGCATTTTGCCGTACATAGCGGTCCGGAGTGGAACAGACACAGTTTCAATGTAGAGGATTTGCCTGAGCGGGATTTGTGGGAGACTTATCTGCCTGCCTTCAAATCGCTGGTGCAGGATGGAAATGTGGCAGAGGTGATGTGCGCCTATCAGCGGATTGACGGAGCGCCATGCTGCAGCAATGCCAGGTATGAACGACAGATTCTTCGTGATGAATGGGGATTCAAGGGATTGATTACTTCCGATTGCGGAGCCATCAACGACTTTTATGTGCCTGGCCGACATGGTACTGCGAAGACTCCGGCTGAGGCTACGGCACAGGCAATCGGTGCCGGAACCGACGTGGAATGCGGAAGCGTTTACCGTTCGCTTCCTGAGGCGGTGAAGACGGGAATGGTCAGCGAGGAAAAGGTGAACGAGAGCTTGAAGCGCCTGCTGATAGCCCGTTTCCGCCTGGGTGATTTCGATCAGGACGAGAACGTGCCTTGGACTCAGATTCCATCTTCCGTCATTGCCAGCAAGGCCCATAAGGATTTGGCAGAGAAGATGGCAGAAGAGGGAATCGTTCTTCTTCAGAACCGGAACAATCTCCTGCCGCTGAAATCAGCAGGAATGAAGATAGTCGTGATGGGGCCGAATGCCAACGATTCCATCATGCAGTGGGGCAACTATTCGGGTTATCCTACTTCTACCACCACCATCCTGCAGGGCATCAGAAAATATGTAAAGGACGCCAAGTATATTCCTGCCTGCACGTTGACAAGAAATGAAGTTTCAGAAAGCCGGTTCAATCTCCTGACTTCTGCCGATGGCAGCAAAGGGATGAAGGCTACTTATTGGAACAATGCTGAGATGAAGGGCGAGCCGGTGGCTACAGCCATGATGACTTCGCCTATCAACCAGAGCAATGGTGGAAATACCGTCTTTGCGCCGGGAGTGAACCTTACCAACTTCTCAGCCCGATACGAGGGTGTCTTCATTCCTGAACAGGATGAAACCTTGAATATCAAAATGGGGTGCGATGATGGTTACCGGCTCATCATTGATGGCGATACGGTGGCGGATGTATGGAAGGGACGTGCCCGTGTACAGATGCTCAACAAGCCAATCTCCGTAAAGGCTGGAAAGCCGGTGAAAATTCAGGTGGATTATTTCCAGAAGACCGATATGGCGGTGATGCAGTTTGACATAGTGAAGAACTATACGCCAACCGAGTCTCAGCTTCTGGCTGAGGTTGGCGATGCTGACGTGGTGGTATTCGTAGGCGGAATCTCTCCTAGTCTTGAGGGTGAGGAGATGAAGGTCTCCGAACCGGGATTCAAGGGTGGCGACAGAACCGACATCGAATTGCCTCAGGCTCAACGCAAGGTGATGGAGATGTTGCATCGGGCTGGCAAGCGAGTGGTGTTCGTCAACTGTTCGGGCAGTGCCATTGCCATGGTTCCTGAAACCGAAAATGCGGAGTCTATCCTTCAGGCTTGGTATCCGGGCGAACGGGGTGGCGAAGCCGTGGCAAAGGTTCTTTTCGGCGAGGTGAATCCATCGGGAAAGCTTCCGGTAACCTTCTATAAGAGTATTTCCGATCTTCCTGATTTCCTTGATTATACGATGAAGAATCGTACCTACCGTTATTTCAAGGGTGAGGCTCTCTTCCCATTCGGTCATGGATTGAGCTATACATCGTATGAATATGGAAAGCCGACATTGAAGAAAGTGAAGAGTGAAGAACGAAAAGTGAAGAATTCATCGGCTTATTCCTTGAGTTTCTCTTTATCTAATAAAGGCAATAGGGAAGGAACGGAAGTGGCGCAGGTTTACATCCGTAGAATGAATGATGCTGAGGGACCGATCAAGACCCTGAAAGCCTTCAAGCGCATTACTTTGAAAGCAGGCGAGAAGCAGCAGGTAACCATCAGTCTGCCTCGTCAGAGTTTCGAGGGTTGGGATTCCCAGACCAATACCATGCGTGTGGTTCCCGGCAAATATCAGATCTTCGTAGGTGGTTCGAGTGCTGAGGCTGCGAAGAATGTGGTAGAAGTGAAAGTGAAATAAAATGCTGATATAAAAAGAGAAAGCTCGCTAAGATTTTGAACGTCTTGGCGAGCTTTTCTTCTGTCTTAACTCTGAAGCCTGCGGTTTTTTTGAAGTTTTTTCATGGAAATAGACTTTGAATCACTCTTTTTTATTATATTTGCAATCGAAAATCGATTTGAACCTTGACTAAACGATGAAATAGTTATGGAACAGAAGTTAAAAACCATATTTTATGCGATGGGTGCGATGATTCTTGCACCCCAAACCCTCTGTGCTCAGTCTGTGAACATCGAAGGCTTAGATTCCTTGCGCTTATCAGGTTCGGTGAGTGTAGTGGAGCCTGAACTTCTGAAGAAGGGTGTACTCAATAATGCCTTGGATGCCTTGAGCGGACAGACGGCAGGTGTTAACGTCACTACCAATGGTCTTGACCGTATTGCTATGTTGAACTCCGTCCGGGTTCGCGGTACAACTTCTATCATGGGCGGCAATGATCCTCTGGTGATTATTGATGGTGTTACTTCTGATGTGGCGACGCTTGCTACAATCTATCCCGCCGATATAGAGAGCTTTACAGTACTGAAGAATGCCAGCGAAACGGCACTCTATGGTTCCCGTGGTGCTTCGGGCGTTATCCAGGTAAAAACCAAGAAGGGTACGGGTAAGGGATTTCAGATTTCTTACGAGGGAAACTATGGTATAGAGGCGATGTACAAAAGTATGGAGATGCTCAATGCCGCCGAATACATAGCTGCTGCACAGAAGTATGGGCTGGAGTATAACAATAAGGGATATGATACCAATTTCCGCAAGGCAATTACCCGAACCGGAAATATCCAGAACCATTATCTGGCCTTCAGCGGTGGCACTCCGCAGAGCAACTACCGCGCTTCTTTTGGCTATATCGACCATAACACGATTATTCGGAGCAAGGGCTATCGTAATCTGGTGGCTAAGATTGATGTCACCCAGAAGGCGTTTGGCGATAAACTGACGGGAGATTTCGGCGTGTTCGGTTCGTCTTTCAAGAACAATGATATCTTCGACAGTCAGATGCTTTTCTATTCTGCCGATGCCATGAATCCTACTTATCCTTATGATAAGCTGAACGGCAGTTGGGTGAAGAATGGGGCTGCATCTCAGGTGAATCCTCCCGGTGCCTTGCTCAAGGAGCGTAATGATACGAAGAACATGAATTTCAATGCTCATCTGAAGTTGAACTATGATATGACAAATTCTTTGAGTGTTTCTGCCTTCGCAGCATACAGTTATGCTTCCAACGAGAACAACCAGTTCTGTCCTACCTGGGTTTGGGCGCAGGGCAATCTCTATCGTGGGGAGTTCAAGAGCGAGGACTGGCTTGCCAATGTATCGTTTAACTATCAGCATTCGTGGGGAATCCACAATCTGAAGGCAATGGTGGGTGCAGAATATCAGAAGGATATCCGAACGGGATTCTGGACTTCTGCGAAGGGAATCACCAACAACGACATGTATTACCATAACATAGGTGCTGCTGCATCACGGCCTTTTGGTGGGACAGACAGCAACTACGAAGATCCGACCCTGGCTTCTGTGATGGGCAATGTCGACTACACCTTATATAATAAGTATAGTCTTTTGGTTTCCATGCGTGGCGATGGTTCTTCGATGGTGGGCAATGACCATACCTGGGGTTTCTTCCCATCCGTCTCTCTTTCCTGGGATATGAAGCAGGAGAAATGGCTCCGTTCTCTCCAGAAAATTACCATGCTGAAACTGCGTACGGGCTATGGACGCTCTGGTAATCTTGGCGGAATATCTTCTTATACCACTTTGAATACGGTACGGCAGAATGGTATTGTTTCGGTGAACAGTTCTCCTACGGTTACGATGGGAATGATTAGCAATAACAATCCTGATCTGAAGTGGGAAACCCGCGCTACCTGGAATATCGGAGCTGATTTGGGATTGTGGAACAACCGGCTGGTTCTGACGGCAGAATATTACTATTCCAAGACCACCGACATGCTCTATGCCTATGATGTGCCGGTTCCGCCTTTTGCCTATGATAAACTGTTGGCAAACCTGGGTTCTATGAGCAACCAGGGTTTGGAGGTCGGCGTTTCCTTCACTCCTATCCAGAAGAAGGACATGGAACTGAATATCAATATGAATCTCTCCTGGCAGAAGAACAAACTCCTCTCGCTGAGTGGTGAATATGACGGAATGCAGATGTCGGCAGCCGATATTACTGCGATGGGTGCCTTGTCGGGTGCCGGTCAGCATGGTGGTTACAACAATGTGGTCTATCAGATAGTTGGTCAGCCTTTGGGGGTATTCTATCTTCCTCATTGCAAGGGAATTATAGAAGATGGAAATGGGCATTACCACTATGATATCGAAGATTTGGACAAGAACGGAACCGTAGATTTGAGTGATGGCGGTGACAGATATATTGCCGGTCAGGCTACTCCTAAGGTAACGTTGGGTTCCAATATCAGTTTCCGTTATCGCGACTGGTATCTTTCATTGCAGATGAACGGAGCCTTCGGACATAAGATATTCAATGGTACGGGCTTAGCCTACACCAATATGTCGAGTTTCCCGGATTATAATGTGCTGAAGGGAGCTCCTGAGAAGAATATCGTTGACCAGAATGTTTCTGATTATTGGCTGGAGAAGGGCGATTATCTCAACTTTGAGAATCTCACGCTGGGCTATGATATCCCTATCCGAAAGGGCGTGGTGCAGTCGCTCAGAGTTTCGGCGAGTGTCAACAATCTTGCCACCATCAGCAGTTACAGCGGCTTGACTCCGATGATTAACAGCTACGTGGTGAACAGTACGATGGGTATTGATGATAAGCGGACTTATCCTGTTTACAGAACCTTCTCATTGGGTTTAAGTGTTCAATTCTAAAATTAGAAAGTTATGAAACGATATAGATTTTTATTTCTGCTGCTGGCGGCATTGTCTATGACATCCTGCCTGGACGAACATCCTAAGGATCAGTTGGACGAGGATGCCATCTATGGCTCTGCATCTGATATTTATATCAATGCAGTGGCTTCGCTCTATAATTATATAGGTGGAGCTAACGAGAGTGAGGGCATCCAGGGCACCTGCCGTGGCATTTACGATTATAATACGCTGACCACCGATGAGGCGATGATTCCGATTCGAGGCGGCGACTGGTATGATGGTGGCCTATGGAATGCCATGTACCAGCATCGGTGGAGTGCCGATGACCAGTCTCTTTATGATACGTGGAAGTACCTTTATAAGGTTATCGTGCTGGCTAATAAGTCTTTGGATATTATCAGCAACAAGTCGGCCCTGCTTTCTGCCGCACAGCAGGAGGAATATCGGGCTGAGATAAGAGCCATCCGGGCTATGTTCTATTACTATGCTATGGACATGTTCGGTCGGGTTCCATTGGTCCTTTCCAGTGCAGAACAGCTCCATTCCAGCCTGTTCCAAGGTCAGACAGATCGCAGTTCTATCTTCCAGTTTGTCTTTCAGGAGTTGCAGCAGGTATTGCCTTCACTTCCCGACCAGCACAGCAATAAGGAAGGCAATTATTATGGTCGCATCACCCAGCCGGTAGTCAACTTTCTGTTGGCGAAATTGGCTTTGAATGCAGAAATCTATATGTATGATGACTGGACCCAGGGTTATGCGAGCCGTCCGAAGGGACGTGACATTCATTTCTCTGTGCCGGCTTCTGATGCCTCTTTGCGTAATGGCGATAAGGTGGACTGCAGGAAGTTGAATGCCTGGGAAACCTGCATTTATTATTGTGATAAACTGGCAGAAGAAGGCTATGTCCTGGAGTCGGATGATTCATTCAATTTCTCTACGCATAATGAGACATCGAAGGAGAATATCTTCACGATTCCGATGGATAAGAATATCTATACCAACCAGTTCCATTATCTCTTCCGCTCTTACCATTATACGCATGGCGGTGTCTTGGGATGGGGAAGTGAGAATGGTACCTGTGCCACGATTTCTACGATGAAAGCCAATCATTATGGCGAGACTGATGAAGATGCCCGTTGCAAGATGAACTTTGTGGCGGGAGTGGTAAAGGTAGATGGTCATGAACTGCTGATGGATAATGGAAAGCCGTTGGAGTATCAGCCTTTTGAAGTGGCTCAAAACCTGACCAACAGTAAGTTTGTCAAGACGGCTGGAGCGAGGATGGCGAAGTATGAGGTGGATAGAACCTCTTATATGGACGGCAAGTTGCAGAGTAACGACATCGTTCTTTTCCGCTATGCAGATGCTTTATTGATGAAGGCAGAGGCAAAGGTCCGAAACGGAGAGAATGGCGATGAGGAGTTGAATAGGATTCGTGCCCGTGTGGGAATGCCTTACCGTAAGGCTACTCTCGATAACATTCTGGAAGAGCGGTTGCTGGAGTTGGTATGGGAAGGATGGCGTCGTCAGGATCTCATCCGTTTCGGCAAATTCACCGGTGCCTACGATCTCCGTACGCCTCTTCAGGGTGAATCTTCCGGCTACACCACAGTCTTCCCGATTCCTCAGAAATGCATCGATTTAAATTCTGAATTGGTACAGAATAAGGGATATGTCAATATTTTGAAGTAAAGAAACTTGAATAGAGTATATGAAACGAGAAAAGCTCGCCAGGACTTTGATGGTCTTGGTGAGCTTTTCTTGTTTTTATTTCCCAAATCTGGAAGTATCTACTTCTTCATGCTGCTTGGTCTTGTAGCCGCCGAAACGATAGGTGAGGGAGAGGCCGATGATTCTGCCAAAGTACATGTCCGTCCCCCTGTGCTTTTCCTCACGGCTCGTTCGGCGGTGAATGATGTGGTAGAGGGATTTGAATTGGGTGGCAATGATTATCTGAAGAAGCCGTTCTTTCTATCCTTCAACAAGCGCATCGAATGCCTCTTTGAAGTATTTGTCGAACCACTCGGCTGGGTGATCTGTTATCTGATGCTTGCCTGATTTCTCGATGTGAATGGCAACAATGTCGCCAAAATCGGAAGTGCCATCAATGAAAAGAATGTTTTCAAAAAGTGGTAGAGAGGCTCTTACTCGTTTGATGCCTTCCGTGAAGTTATATTCTATCACGTCTTGGTTTACATTATGACCGCCCATTGTGTATCTTTGGATAACACGAGATAGAGAATCTTCTTTCGAGGATAAGCCGAAAAAGATGAGGCTGATTTTATAACCTGCATCTTTAAAATCCTGAACAAGATTGACTGGCAAATCTGTAGAGAAGTTCGTTTCGAAAGCAAAATTCTTATTTTGTGAAATGGCTTCTTCTTTTTCTTTCATTAATGAAGAGATAACTGTTCCATCTATCCATCGCTCTATCCAATCAGGATGTTCGTTTCGAAGAGACATTGCTAGAAGGTCTCCGTCAAAAGCTTTTACTGTAGAATAAAATATTCCAAGCCTACTTTTGCTAGCTCCATTTGGACCGGCTATAATTGTAAATTCAGGTCTTCTTTTCATAATCTTAATAGAAAAATAGGTGTTACGAAGTAATTAATGGAGTAAGTAACTCATTTTCCCCTTTCCTGGAGCTGCAACTTGTTTTATGATAGTATATTCGCATGTCGCAAAATCAAGAGTTGCTTCTACATCGCTTCCATCAGGATTAGCAAGATAGGTTTTTCCGTTTTCAAAATACGGCACGGAAATGCCTTTCGCCCACGCTTCCAGGTAGATTCGTTCCACCTCATCGTGTACGGCATTATTGATTTCCCGAATCGTCTTGCCATTCGAGAGTCGCCAACCTTCTATTTCTTCATATTTGCACATAAGCCTTTAACCTTTAGAAAACCTTTGAAAAATCTACTGCAAAAATACGAGGAATCTTTTTAATAGCCAAATGTTTTAACCTCTTTTTTCTATCAGCTCTTATCTGAAGCATCTGTTTTTGAAAGTTTTTCCAAAAAAGGTTTGTGGTTTCAGGAATAATGGCTAATTTTGCGGGCTGAAAGGGGAATCGCTTGATAGGCGATGATTCTTGGAATGATATAATATAAATAGGATATGGATAGAAAAAATGATGGCCTCAGACTGATGGATGGGGCTGGATATAAGAAGATAATAATAGCTTGTGACTCTTATAAGGGTTGCCTTTCGAGCAGAGAGGTGAATGAGGCGATTGCTTCGGGAGTGAAGGAATGGAATGCGGAAGATGCTTCTCCCGAAATCATTACCCTGGAAATGAGTGATGGGGGAGAGGGTATGCTCGATGCTTTTCTTTCGGCGATGAAGGGAGAGCGAGTGAAGATTCATGCCCATGATGCGCTGATGAGATGGATTGAGGCGGAATACGGAATCGTGGATGATACAGGGATTATCGAGATTGCGCAGACTGCCGGACTGGCTCTGATTGAGCCTGAACAGCGCAACCCGATGAAGGCTACTTCCTGGGGCGTGGGCGAGATGATTATGAATGCTTATCGCCGGGGTGTGCGCCGTTTCATCGTGGGCTTGGGCGGCAGCGCCACATCCGATTGCGGCATTGGAATGCTCAATGCGATGGGCGACGCCTGGAAGAAAATCCGCCAGGAATGCAGCTTTGTGCTGGCTTCGGATGTTACCAACCCGCTTTGCGGCGAAAACGGGGCGGCTCATGTCTTTGCCCCTCAGAAGGGAGCTGATGCTAAGATGGTGCAGATGTTGGATGATAGGGCGAGGAAGTTTGCCGAGGTAAGCGCCAAGCATTTCGGATATGATAGGAGTGAGGCTCCTGGGGCTGGTGCGGCCGGAGGACTGGGTTATGCTTTCCTGCAATATTTCAATGCTGAGGCACGACCAGGGGCTGAACTGCTCTTGGATGAAATTGGTTTTGATGCGCTCATTCTAGATGCAGATCTCGTGATTACGGGCGAAGGTCATAGCGACCGTCAGACCTTGATGGGGAAACTGCCGCAAAGAATTCTTGAGCATGTTACCAATCAGAAAATATGGCTAGTATCGGGCGGAGTTAGCGATAGAAAGGCTATGCTGGATGCAGGTTTTGATAGAGTTGTTCAGGTTACTCCTGAAGAAATGCCATTGGATGAGGCGATGAAGCCAGAAGTGGCTCGTAATAACATAATAAAGGTAATTCGTGAGCAATTTGCTTTGTAGTTTCAGCTATTATCTGTACCTTTGTGACCGTTTTCAAATAAGGTAAGAATAATGAAGTATATAATTTTTGATTTTGATGGAACCATCGGCGATTCGCAGAGTCTCATTGTGAAGACCCTGCAGGATACGATGCGTGCAAGAAAGCTGGAAGTGAAATCGGAGGAGGCTTGTGCCAAGACCATCGGTCTTCGATTGGATGAGGCCTTCGTTTCGCTCTTCGGAATGAGTGCTGAGGAGGGAATGGAATGCGCAGCAACCTATCGCGAGATTTTCCTGGAGAACAAAAAGACGATGATCGTGCAGCCCTTCCCTCATGTGATAGAAACCCTGAGAGCGTTGCACCGTCAGGGCTATGTTCTGGGTATGGCCAGCAGTCGAAACCATTGCTCACTGGATGGATACGTGCATCAGATGCAGCTGGAGGATATATTCTCTTCCATTGTTGCAGGCGATGATGTGGAGCATGCGAAGCCGGCACCCGATATGGTCTTCAAGGCATTGAAGGAGATGAAGGGAACGGCAGATGAAACCCTCGTGGTGGGCGATATGAACTTTGATGTAGATATGGCGCATCATGCCGGCTGCAAGGCCTGTGCCGTGACTTATGGCAACGGAACCCGCCAACAGCTCGCCTCTGCCGAATGGATCATCGATGATTTCGCAGAACTCCTGGAAATCGTAAAAGAATAAACTGAACTCTGAATAAAAAGATAATTTTATCCTTGCTGGAATAAAAAAGCGGATAAAGTTATCTTTTTATTCATTTTTTTATAGTACCTTTGCACCCGCAATTGGTTCGCTGCCACCTTCTGCCGCCTCAGGCAGGATGAGTGCGTAGTGATTAAAAGGGAATCGGGTGAGAAGCCCGGACAGTCCCGCTGCTGTAAGCGTCTTATTGCGGCAAGCACCATGGTCACTGACATTTTTTCGGGAAGACCGCTTGCCATGAGTTTTGCATCTTAAAAGAAGATGCTGGGAGGACGCAAGTCAGAAGACCTGCCGTTGCCATCGGAAACAATATGATGAAAGAGTGTCTTTAGGATAAGAGATTCCGATGATTCTATCCAACCCCGTGGGATGGGTTCGTGATGGAGACACAGATAATAATATAAAAGATAGAATGAATGAAGGCATTGAGGATATTTTGTCTCGGTGGCTTGCTACTGTTGTATGCACAAGTGGGTATGGGGCAAGATTCCATTCGTACCGAGCATTTGCAGGAAGTAAAAGTGAATGCTCGGCAGCACCGGATACTTACGAGCACATCGCCTCTCCAACTTTTGGACAAGGGGGATATGTTAAGGCTCGGCGTTACGGATATGGCCGACGCCTTGCACCGAATGCCAGGCATCAATCTGCGCGACTATGGTGGAGCTGGAGGAATGAAGACGGTAGCTGTGCGTGGATTCGGAGCGGGACACACGGGCGTGAGTTACGATGGTGTGCTGCTCAGCGAATGTCAGGGCGGCGAAATTGATGTGTCCCGTTATTCGCTCGACCAAGTGCAGACTTTGCGACTCACCATTGGCGACAACGACGACATCTTCATCTCGGCCCGGCAAGCCTCGGTGGCAGCTTTGCTTGCCATCGAGACCATGAGCGAGATTCCCATCGACAAGCAGCCTCACCTCTCTACTCAGTTGCAGGTGGGGTCCTTCGGATATGTCTCGCCTTATCTGCGCTATGTGCAGAGATTGTCAGATAGGTTCACTCTCCAGACGATGGGTGAGTACACCTATGCCGAAAACGACTATCCTTTCATTTTGCACAATGGTAAATATACTACCCATGAGCGAAGAACCAACAGTCGTATGAACTCGGGGCATGGCGAACTGAATATGCACTGGATGATGGGCAGACGAGCCGATGGTATGAGCCGGAACCAATTGTGGGCAAAGATTTACTATTATGACAACGACCGACAGTTGCCTGGCATCGTGAGATATTATACCAATGTAACAGCCGAACAGTTGCACGACCGCAACGCCTTTGCTCAGGCGAGGTGGCAAGCCAGAAGTCTTGATGACCATTGGATGCTGAAGGTGCAAGCCAAGATGAACTGGGCGAGCTCTGCCTATCAGGACACGCTCGTGGCAAATCGACGCAATGATGCTACCTACTGGCAGAGGGAATATTATACTTCGGCAGCACTGATGTGGATGCCGGATGATAGCTGGGCGCTGGATTACTCTGCCGACTGGATGATGAACTCGCTCAACAGCACCCTCGCCACCGACCTGCGACCTCATCGACATGGCATCCTGCAGTCGCTCTCTGCCCGATATGCGAAGGGAAGATGGGTAGCTCTTGCCAGGATGCTGGTTTCGGTTTACCTCAACAGCGTGGGGCGCAAGATAGAGACTCTGCAAGGCAGCGCCAATCCTACCAAAGCAGGACAGGCTGCCAAGGATGCACGCCGGCTTTCGCCATCGCTTTCGCTTTCTTATCGGCTCCTGGGGAATGGTACTGCCAGCGATGAGCTTTATCTCAGGGCTTCGTACAAGGACATCTTCCGGGTTCCTACTTTCAACGAGAACTATTTCTTCCATTATGGAAGTTCAGATCTGAAGCCTGAGAAAACCCGACAGTTGAATGTCGGGCTTACGTGGAAAAAAACTTCTTCAGGAGGTGGGGGGAACGGCGAATCCTTACGTTACAAGGAATGGAATGTTCAAGCAACGCTGGACGGCTACTGCAATCGGGTGACCGACAAGATAGTGGGCGTTCCTTACAATATGTTCGTTTGGCGTACTGTGAACTTGGCACGGGTTGATGTCGTTGGCGCGGATGCCTCTTTGCGTGGCACCTGGCAGATGGCTCCGGGGCAGCAACTCTCGCTGCAAGGGTCGTATAGCTACCAGCACGTGGTGAACCATACCGACCGCTCGTCCAAATATTATGGCAATCAAGTAGCCTATATCCCTTTGCACTCGGGCAGTATTGCCTTGGGGTGGGAGAATCCCTGGGTGAATGTCTCGCTCCATGGACAGGGAATGAGCAAGCGATGGGCCAACAATGAGCACTATGACGGCACCGAAGTGGATGGTTACTGGGACATGGGGTTGACGCTCTATCGTCAGCTCGACGGACTGAGTCTTTTGGGGAAATCCCTGAGAGGTGTGAAGGTTAGGATGGATGTGAAGAACCTGCTGTCGGAGCAGTATGAACTCGTAGGGCATTATCCGATGCCTCGCCGCAGCTGGATGTTAAGCATCGGGTATAACTTCTAGATAGTAACAAATTAGATTCAAATATAAACAGAAAAAGAAAATGAAAAAGTATTTATTAGGTTTGGCGGTGCTCTTGATGGGTACTGCAGTGATGACATCATGTAGCGACGACAACGATGGTCCTGAGACTTATCTCCAGGAGTACAGCACGGGCGCTTATGTCGTGAATTCAGGTAACATGTATAACAAAATTGAGAGCTCTCTCACAGCTATCGACTATGCTTCAAGCACAGCCACACAGAAAGTATTCAAGGCGGCTAATGGTCGTCCGCTCGGTGATACTGCCAACGACGGCATCGTATATGGCAACAAGATTTATCTTGCCGTAGATCAGAGCAACACCATCGAGGTAATCGACAAGAAAACCAAGCAGAGCATCAAGCAAATCAAGACCACAGACCTGCTGGGCAATGCCGAGGGCGTCCATCCTCGCCATATCATCGCCGACGGAGGCAAGGTTTATTTCACTACATACGGTGGCTATGTAGCAGCCGTGGACACCACAGATTTTGCTCTTCAGAAGAAGTGGAAGGTGGGCAGCTATCCTGAGGGCTTGGTCATCGGTAATGGCAATCTCTACGTTGCCAACAGCAACTATGGTGCTGGTGGTGGCAACATCTCTTGCATCAATCTTTCCAACGACAATGTAGAGACAAAGAATATTGAGGGGGTGAACAATCCTACCAGCATCTATTATGCATCTAATGTTTTGTATGTTCTCGACAACCAGTATTATGATGCTTCTTATAATGCTTATGGCGAGAATGCCCTACGTGCAGTGAGTTTCGCCGAGGGCAAGTCTCAGAAGGTGGCAGATGGCAACTATGCTGTATGCGTAACCCCTAGTGCTACAACACGTATGGATGTGGTTCGTCCTTATTTCTATGTGCTCAATGCACCTTTTGGCAGCACTCCTAGCGTGAGTGTGCTCGTAGCAGGAAGTACGCAAGTACAGACGATGACGCTCTCAGAGATGCCTGTGAGCCCATGCGGCATCTTCGCCGACCCATTGAACGGTCATATCTTCGTGCTCTCTAATAGATTGGGCGATAATGGCTATGCCAACTATAGTGATAACGGCTATGTAGTGGAGTATGACAGCGCTGGTCAGAAGCTGCATGAGTATGAGACTGGTGTAGGTCCTTGCGCTATGTTCTTTGACTCTGCCTACAAGACTGCATACACAGAATAAAATGTCGCGAGACAGATGATTATATGATTCATCCAATCCATGGGGAAGTGTCGTTTCGGCGCTTCCCTTTTTTTTTGTCGGGTATGCTGTTTTATATATATTTTTTTGCGCCAAAGAATTGCCATATTGCCATATAGATAGGTTATCTCTTTGATTACGAATGTGTTATGTGTATGGCAATTCTCTGTTCTTCGGTTCTATCTGCCATATATTGCCATAAAAACCAGCGAAATATAGGTGTTTTAGAGGGATTTTGGGGTGAAAACTAAGAAAGCATTGAGCAAAAATCCTTTTTTTCGGTTCAATGCTAGGCTTTTCTAGGCTTTTTCATTTGTTTTTTTGCAATTTAACTGACGACATAGAAGAAATTACGTCCCGACGTAGCATCTGATACGTCCCGACGTAATAATCATTATGTCGCGACGTACAGCCAGATACGTCGCGACGCAGTTTCCTGAACGTCCTGATTGCATCTGGTAAAGCTTTTGAAAACGGCTGCATAGAAACAAAAAAGAGGGTGTGTCATAAGTCTGTGACGCACCCTTTTTTTTTGTGTGTTTCTAT
>ERZ773147.1059-NODE-1059-length-30044-cov-7.996832_pt1 | contig 30044 bp, 28 predicted proteins | sample MGYA00580851_ERZ773147 | MGnify/ENA primary metagenome ERZ773147 (study PRJEB29015, sample SAMEA2737818) | human gut metagenome | biome: human gut; feature: human-associated habitat; material: faeces | place: China | collected 2012 ... | reverse complement strand
AAGTTGGTATTTGAATGAAGATTTACTGGAATAAAGAAAATAATTCCAAAAACCTGATTGGTCAACGTGTAAAAGAATTGCGAACCGAAAAACAACTATCGCAAAAAGCTCTTGCCGAACAGCTTCAGCTTGCCGGATATGAATTTAGTGATCTTACAGTACTCCGCATCGAACAGGGTACTCGTTTCGTTCCAGATTATGAAGTCGTAGCCCTGGCAGAATTTTTTCATGTATCATGTGAATATCTTTTAGGCGTAAAAGACGAAAAATAAGCAGTGATCTGTTATCTCACAGACCGCTGCTTAAATTTTTGTTAAAACGATATCCAACTCCCCATACTGTCTGTATGTAGATTGGCTTGCTGGGATTATCTTCTATTTTCTCCCGTAGATTATGAATATGACTCATGACAATATTGTGTCCACCAAAATAAGGTTCTTTCCAAACTCGATTATATATCTGCTCTTTGCTGAATACTTTGCCAATATTTTGAGCCAGCAAAAGCAATATTTCAAATTCAGTGTAAGTCAACTCTATCTCATTATCTTCACGTATCACAGTTCGCTTATGTTTATCTATATGGAGTCCATCGAAACTAAGTTTCCTATTATATACACTACCATATTGTATGATTTTTACTTCATCATCTAAATATGATAAAATACGGTTCATAATTTGCTCTTCAGTGTCTTCAAATGTCAAAATTACAATTTTCCCAAAGGTATCATCCTCCATTATAGCTATTTGTTATATTTAATATCTCTCCACTGCTACAGACTTGCTATCTGACTATTCGTCAAATAAATATATGCATCTTCCAAAGTGATATCATTATCCAGGACACAATTCTCATTTGGCTTTCCTTTGCTTAATACTTTCATATGAATTCCATTTTCTACATACTGCTTAGATGATATAGAATAATTGGCTTCTAACAAACGGGCTTCTTCTGCATTTTGTACCGTACAATTCCAAACACAGCCCTTTGCATTTTCCAGCAATCCACTCACGCTTCCGGAATATAAAAAATTCCCTTTTTTCATAATGGCAAGCTGTGTACAGGTTGCTGCTAAATCTTCTACTACATGAGTGGAAAACAGCACAGTTCTATCCTTTGAAAAATCAACCAGAAGATTGCGGATCCTAATTCTTTCTTCCGGATCTAACCCGGTTGTTGGTTCATCAATAATCAAAAAATCCGGATTATTAAGAAGTGCCTGTATGAGTCCGACACGTCTCTTCATACCACCAGATAATTGCCGCATTTTTTTATTCTGATGCTCTGTAAGAGAAGTCTTTTCCAGATAATAGGTAATTCTTTGTTCGAGGTCATTTCTGGCTACTCCTGACAGTCCCCCCATATATACAAGACATTCTTTCACCGTAAGATTCGGATATAAGTCGATTTCCTGTGGAAGATAACCAATCTTTTTCTGTATTTTCTCATAATTTCCCTCGTTATACAGAATTCCATCAAGGGAAACCATTCCTTCCGTTTGTTTTAAAACAGTTGTAAGAACCCTCATCAAAGTGGTTTTTCCGGCACCATTCTCACCCAAAAGTCCGTAAATTCCCTTAGGTATTTCAAGAGATGCCTTATTTACTGCAACTACACCATTTTTAAATCTAACTGTTAAATCATTTATTCTAATACTCATAATCTATCCTCTTTTCTTTAAAGTCATTGGTAATACTGCAAATAAAAACAGCCCCGCTATAAAAGACACAAGCGTTCCATAAATCCAACTCTCGGACATTAATTGAGTAGGTTCACAAAAGCTGAAAGAAAACAATCCCAGATTTCCGAAAAATGAACTTCCCGCTTTTGATATAAGTCCAATGACAATTCCAAATAAACATCCAATACCTGCCCACATATTTCGAAGCAATGTACACAAAATCACAGAGCATATACTCCAAAGCCAGATAGTTCCAAACATTGCAATGAAATATAAAAGAAATATCTGAATACCCGAAATGCCTTCGTTTACACTGCCCGGTTTTTGCCAGAAAAACAAAACATATCCAACACAAGAAAGTATTAATAAATATAATATTTGAACGCCCACTCTCTGCGATATTACTTTTAACTGCTTTTTTTGATCATACAAATGAAATACATCGGCACGCTTACTTTTTACTTCCATCAAATATGTGTCACTACAAAAAATAATTGTTAAAAATGCTATTGGAGACTGAATTGCTGAACCGATTTCTTCATAGTATATAATCGGATGAATAACACACAATATCAGTATAAATGCACATGAATAAAAAATCTTATATAACGACAGGCAGTTTTTTAGTTCCGTTTTCAATGAACCCTCCTCCTTTTCCAGATTGTAACAGAAATACATACTAATATAACTGATGAAATTACAAGAATAATCTGATTTATGTTTGACATTTTGGCTGCATGTGTTTCAAAAAACCTGCCAGGGAATCGCACCATAATAGAGAACGGTCTCATATAATAAATATCATTCTTCATGGTCAGCATATTTGAATATATAATGTGTAAAAACAAGATTGGTGCTGCCGGAAGCGGATTTTTAAATATTAATGCTGTAATTGTATAGACACAACATATCATCAAAAGATTCGGAACAATATAGATCAGAGAATTCACGCAAAAATCAATTGGTGTTACTGGAAAGCCCGATTCTAAAGACGTTTTCAAACACAGCATAAAGAATATAACATTCAAAATCACTAATACTCCCAGCATACTAATGAATCCGCTTATTACTTTCCCACATATATATTGGATTGCCGTAACAGGCTTTGTATGTAATAATTCATAGGTACTTTTTCGTGTATCCTGAATAAATAAAAATGATAGCAAGACTGTTGCAAAAAAGGCCATATGCAATCCTGCAAAATCCGTAAATTTTTTGGCAAAGTACCAGGAAAAAGAATGTTCGGATAATTTCCGCTCGATATAATGATTGATTTCTTCTGCTGTCCCCTTATGAATTTCAAGGTCCTCATAAGCATATATTGCATTATAATAGCCATATTGGGATTCCAAAAACTCAGAAGCAGTCTTTACATCCATATTCTGAATTTCTTTCATTACATGATCTGCTTCCTGCCTGCTAAATCCAAAACCATTTTTGGAGGTGTCCATTAACGTCTCTTTGATCGTATCTTCCCACTCCCTTCTTCTTTCTTTATCATCAGATGTGGGAATGTACCCATCCATGACATCAGCATCTTCCAATGCTACGTCATTTTGTGTGATCTGTTCATTCTGTTTGATATAATGAATTTGCAAATACGATGACAGACATTGATACATACTGGCAACTATAATAATCAAGCCAATCCACAAAACAGGGTTCTTTAAATAATCAAGTATACTTCTTTTTATGATTGTTTTCATTGTATCTCTTCCTTTCTTTATTTCTTTAACAACATCATACAAATCAATTCTCAATAAATTCACAACAAAAAAGACTAAAACCACTTTATTTGTGATTTCAGCCTTATAAAGTATTTTTATTCAGCTTTGAAAAGAGCTTCTACATGAGCACCGCCTTGTCTGGCATTATATATTTTCAAATTTCCTCCATGCTTTTCACAGAAAATACGAGAAATATACATACCAAGGCCAAAATGCTTTAAATCATCTTGTGGATTCTTATGATAAAATGGTTCTGTTACTTTTTCCTCAGTATCCACAAATCCTATTCCATCATCTTCAACAGAAATTATAAGAAAACCATCCTTTTTCTTTATCTGCAAAGCAATACTTTTTTGTGCATATCGAACCGCATTTTCCAGTAAGTTGTCTGTCACTTCCATGACAAGTTCCTCATCCACTTTCACAATGTTTTGTTCCTGCACTCTTTCTACCTTACATAATTTACTTTCCTTCTTGGACAGCATGGCAGCTTCTGCCTCAATCTTTTTTGCCAGTTCCGATAATTCTATCTCTGAGCATTGCAGTTCCCTCTGTTCTAAATGGGACATTTTTCTCATGTTTTCCGTGAAATGCTCTATACGGTCAATCTGATACATGCCTGTTTGTAAGATATCAATAACATCCTCTGTTTTTATACTCTCAGCAGAAACAAACTCTAAGAGCATTTCCTGATACCCACGCAATATGGAAAGTGGAGAACGTATATCATGTGCAATTGCATTCCGCAAAGCCTTCTCGTCATCAATCATTCGCCACATCTTTCTGTTGTTATCTGCTAAAGCACTTCGCATCATTTCAAATTCTTTACACAAAGTTCCCATCTCATCTTTATTTTCATAGGACACATGAAAATCCAGTTCATTATCTGCAATCATTTGTGAGGCATCTTTTAGTTCCTGTAGAGGTGTCTTTAACTTATTTTTATAAAAAAAGAATACCGCAGCAACACTCCCAACAATCGAAAAAATCAGTACCGAATATGTTTCCATAAAGTCACACATTTCCGAAAGATGATAGTCCAAACGATTCATCTGCGATTGATTAGGTCTTGATATCTCAATCTCGTATTTCTTTCCATATTGCTGAAACACGTCCGTATAATCTGCATAATCAATATATTTTTCCCATATTTTATTCTGCATATTTCTTGCAAAATGAACTGTAAATCCAGATAACAGAAATGCTGCCGTTAAGCTGATCACAAAATAAAGCAGAATTGTTTTTTTCAGTGACAAGTTTCTTATTTTTTCCATCGGTATCCAATCCCCCATACAGTTTCTATGTATTCTTTTTCTGAATAATCCGCTATTTTTTTCCTTATACGCCGTACTAATTCCGTTATCGTTCTACTGTCCCCTTCCGCATCATATCCACAGACTTGTGCATATATACGTTCTTTATCAAACACCTGCCCTGGATGCATGGATAAGAATTCAATAATCTGATATTCAATTTTTGTGAACTCCATCCTGTGTCCAGCTATAGCTACTATTTTTTCAGAATAATCAATCAGCATTTCATCCATGAAACGGTATTCCGTTTTTTGTTGATGCCTTTCTTCTCTCTTTATGTTTGTGACAATCCTTGCTTCCAACTCCCGAAGACTAAATGGTTTCGTAATATAATCATCCCCACCTGAAAGCAACCCATTAATTTTATCATCTTCGTCAACTCTTGCTGTCAGAAATAAAATTGGACATAACACTTTACTGCGTATCAGACGACATACTTCAATCCCATCCATGCGTGGCATATTGATATCCAACAAAATAATATCCGGTTTCATTTTTATTTTATTTAATGCTTCCATTCCATCTGTAGCCGTAATGGTTTCATATTGTTTCATATTAAAATAACTACAAAGCATTTTCACCAATTCTTTATCATCATCGACAACTAAAATCTTGTATTTCATCCAAACCACCTCCAGTATCCATATTATACGATAAAAAACAATGAAATCACAACAAGAGTACATGAAGAACGTAAGCACAATATATCTTTTTTCTCAATTCCTGCTCAATTTCCCCTCAATGCCTTTTTCCTCCGATTTTCGTATGCTTATCCCACAGCAGAGCAGTACCACACCGGTACGACCTGCTGAATCAATCAATACGAAAACGGAGGTATTTTTTATGCGAGAACTCAGAAACACAAAAATCATCGCTGTAGATCATGGCTATGGCAATATGAAAACAGCAAACACCGTCACGCCAACCGGAATCAAAGCCTATGAAACAGAACCAATCTTCACCGGGAATATTCTGGAATATAACGGCATTTACTACCGGATTGGCGAAGGACACAAAGAATTTATCCCGGATAAAGCTATGGACGAAGAATATTATCTTCTGACACTAATGGCTATTGCAAGGGAACTGAATGTCTTTTCCATCCGTGAAGCAGATGTTCATCTGGCTGCCGGACTTCCTCTCACATGGATCAGAAATCAAAGAGAAGCTTTTCGTTCCTATCTGCTCCAGAATCCAGAAGTCCATTACCTTTTTAACGGCAAAGAGTATCATCTCCGCTTTGTGGGATGCAGCCTTTACCCACAGGGGTATCCGGCTATCGTAAACCAACTAGGAAATTTCAAGGGAACCAATCTCCTTGCAGATATCGGAAACGGAACCATGAACATTCTGTATGTCAACAATAAGAAAGCGCAGGAGAGCCGATGCTGGACAGAAAAACTTGGTGTAAACCAGTGCATGATTGCCGCAAAGAACGCTGTTCTGGACAAATTCGGAGTGAAAATTGAAGAATCCACAGTAGAACAGATTCTGCGGTTTGGAACAGCTGACATTTCAGCACCATATCTGGATTGTATCAGTTCTATTGCCAGACAGTATGTGGCAGAACTTTTTTCCACGCTCCGCAAATATGAATACAATCCTGACCTGATGCGCCTGTATGTAGTTGGCGGCGGTGGATGCCTGATCCGTAACTTCGGAACGTATGACAAATCACGAGTCACAATCATTGATGACATCTGCGCCACTGCCAAAGGTTACGAATCTCTGGCTTATATGAGCCTGAAAAGGAGGGGATAAACCATGCAGAACAATATCCGCAACACAAACCTGCGCTTTAATCTGGACAAAGAACAGCAGCGGAGAGCCTGGGAATATTTACAGACGATGGACAGGCAGGATTTTAAATCTTACAGTCAGGTAATCTCTCTTGCACTGGTAGATTATTTTGACCGCTACTACCGCACACAGGCTGATCCTTATCTGGAAACAAGAGAACGGGAAGAACTTTTTGTGAAACAGATTGTAGATGCAGTGGAAAACAGTCTGAAACAGGCATTGCCACTTTTTCTTTCCGGACTGACTGCAGGCATGGCGCAAAGGGAGCCCCAAATCAGGGCGTCCTTTCCAGCACCTGAAAATTCACAGCCAGATAGTGATGTAGACTGGGATTTTCTTGGAGAATAAACCCTTTTGATTGGAGGTGAACACATGACGGACTTTCTGACAGCAGACACCAACCTGCCATCTTATATGATGTTTCCCCGTTTCCTTCTGGACATGGAAATAAACGAAACTGCCAAAATGCTTTATATTATCCTGCTCGACCGGGCAAGGCTTTCCCAGAAAAATGAGGGCTGGTCAGATACAGATGGTCATGTGTTCATTTACTTTACGATTGAAGCACTGGCAGAAGTTCTCCACAAAAGCCAGATGACGGTTAAAACTGCTCTGGCAGTACTGGAAAAACAGGAGCTTATCTTCCGAAAACGGCAGGGTCCCGGACAGCCCAATCGGATTTATGTAAAACTCCCAAAAGAAACCATCCACTATACAGACAGATTTCTTTCCCTAAGACAGACAGAAAACTGTCCTATTGACAGACAGGATTCTTTCCCTGATACAGACAGAAAACTGTCTGGTAATAAGAAAGAGATAAAAAAGAACAATTTAGCAATAAGAGGGAGTAAGGAGCCACTCTCACCCTATGGAAAATTTCAAAATGTTTTTCTGTCAGAAAAAGAGCTTGAAGATATCCGGCAGACAATCCCTGACTGGAAGGATTATATTGAACGCTTATCCGGTTATATGGCTTCTACCGGAAAGCAATATCAGAACCATGCAGCTACCATCATCAGTTGGGCAAGACAGGATCATCCTGCTTCCCGGCAACGAAATTACGAAAGTGAGGAATACGAAACATTATGACAAAATTTATAGAAAAAGCAACCGCTATAACACCAAACAGAGAGCTTCAGCCTGATGAATATTTTAACGAAACAGACCACCTGATCTACTGTTCCAAATGCAATACGCCAAGACAATGCCGGCATGAATTACAGGGAAAGGTTCTTATTCCTTCCATCCGCTGTAAATGCCAGCAGGAAATCTTTGAGCAGGAAGAAGCCCAGAGAAAACTTCATGAAAAACAAATGGAAATAGAGCATCTTAAAACCAGCGGCTTACAGGACAAAGCACTCTATGACTACACTTTTGCCAGGGATAACGGCATCAATCCGGAAATAAAACTGGCACACAATTATGTAAGTAACTGGGAAGAGATGAAAGCAAACGCTTCCGGACTTCTCATCTGGGGTGATGTCGGTACTGGAAAATCTTTTTTTGCAGGCTGCATTGCCAATGCCCTTCTGGAAAAAGGCGTTCCTGTACTGATGACCAACTTTTCCCGGATTCTGAATACCCTTACCGGAATGCATTTTGAAGACAGAAACCAGTTCATCAACAGCTTAAACCGCTACAGTCTTCTGATTATTGATGATCTCGGAATTGAGCGGAACTCTGACTTTGCACTGGAACAGGTATTCAATGTGATTGACAGTCGTTACCGCAGTAAAAAGCCCCTGATCATAACGACCAATCTCACTTTATCAGAGCTGAATAACGCCGCTGATATCGCACACAAACGAATTTATGACCGTATTCTGGAGAGATGTATTCCTGTCCGTATCAATAACCGGAATATTCGTCAGGACAATGCAACAGCTAATTTAAAACAAGCGAAAAAAATCCTGTTGAACAATCATGCTCCGAACCAGAATTGACTCAAAGAAGTATAACGCAATGATTATTTTTCACTGACAGTGGTACTACTATCTTTCCTTATTTTTCACCAAGAACATGCCACTGTCAGTTATCTAAAACCATAGTACCAAACCAAAAGATTTTAAAACCAAAACTGCCCGGATACGGGCATAAAAAGGAGGTGCCAGATATGGCAGATAAAAAAATCATGACACCGGAAGAAAAAGCACTTTTACAGGCAAGACACCGCCAGGAAGAAGCCGAAGCAAGAAATCGCAAAAAAGAACGTGATGCCAGAACACACCGATTAGTCCAGGAAGGAGCAATTCTGGAAAGTATTGTTCCCCATATTAAAGAAATGGATTTAGATTCCCTGAAACGGGAGCTGATGATCCGGCTACGGGGAATGTAAACGCACAAGTTCTACTCCCGAAGGGCGCACTTACTCACCACCTGATAAATCAGGCAGTGGTATCCCCTTCGGGGCTCGTGCGCTCTGCCGAGGGCTTTATCCGCTGTTGCAGGCAACATCGAAAGGAGGTGCCAGATATGGCAATTTATCATATGCAAGCCAAAGTCGTCAGCCGTGGTTCCGGTCGGTCTGCTGTTGCTGCTTCTGCTTATATGAGCTGTAGCCGCATGTACAATGATTATGACGGCATCCAGCATGACTATACCAGAAAGCAGGGGCTGATCTATCAGGAGGTGATGCTTCCTCCAATGGCTCCATTGGAATGGAATGACCGGGAACAACTCTGGAATGCTGTGGAAGAAACCGAAAAGACCAAAGACAGCCGACTTGCAAGAGAATTTGTTGTCGCACTCCCCGTTGAGTTGGATAAAGACAGCAATATTTCTCTTCTTCAAGATTTTATTAAAAAGAATTTTGTAGATATGGGAATGTGTGCTGATTTTGCCATTCACGATACAGATGGTCACAATCCCCATGCACACATTCTTCTTACTGTCCGACCACTAAATGAAAATGGAACATGGCAGTATAAAACCGAAAAAGAATATCTCTGTATCAAAGATGGGGAAGAAAAAGGATTTACTGCTTCTGAATTTAAAACTGCTCAGAAACAGGGATGGGAAAAGCAATATCGCTATAAAGTTGGGAAAAAGAAAGAATATCTGACTTCCTCTGTTGCACAGGAAAAAGGATATGAACGGATTGATAAACACCCCAAGAGCAGCCGATATGGCAGACAGAATCCTATTTCCGAACAATGGAACAGTGATGAACAACTCCATATCTGGAGAGCAAACTGGGCAGATGCCGTAAATAAAATGCTTGCACGTAATCAGATAAATGCTACCATTGATCACCGCAGCTTTGCAGATCAGGGAATCACCGAACAGCCAACCATCCATGAAGGCTACATTGCCCAGAATATGGAAAAGAAAGGCATGATAGCAGACCGCTGTGAAATCAACCGTCAGATTCGTGCGGATAACAAAATGCTCCGAGAATTAAAAGCAAAAGTAGCAAAACTGGCTGAAGCTGTAGAAAAGTCTATTCCAATAATAGCTGAAACGTTAGAAGCAATCCGCAATCATATGATTTTTACACAGTATCATTTACTTCATAATGAGATGCAAAAAGAAGTGATCCATGACTGGATGAATCATTTTAATCCAATACTGAATAAATACAACACCGTTAAAAAGAAACTCAAAGCTAAAGTTACAGAGCGGAAAGAACTGAATGTGAAAAAAGAGAAAACCAGTATTTTGAATCCCATCCAGCATATAAAATTGAATCAGCAGCTTACCACTGTTACCGAAGAAATTGAAGAACTGAAATCAAGGAAAGAGCAGCTAATCTTCCAGGCACAATGCTCTACCGATAAAGATATGACAAATCTATCCAAGAAATATGACCAGATGAATAACAATCTTGATATCCTGGATTCTCAGGACATCTCGCTCAAAAAACAGCTTGAAAAAGATGCCGCCGCTTTCCGGGAAGAAAAATTTCGTCCTGAACCTGAACAGTATACAGAATTGCTGGACACCAGAATCCAGATACGTCCTGATTTCCGGGATAAGCTGATCGAGCAGCTCAAAGGTACTTTTGGTAAGTATTATGACTATCACCGCCGTGATATTGCCGCCAATGAGGTAGATTATCTCAATGTGGAAGATCCTAATGTCTTCTCCCATCGTGCATGGGAACTTGAACATCAGAGAAAACAAGAAATTAGAAGAAATCAACCTACTCGAGCTAAGAAAAAGTCACATGATATAGAATTGTAATCATCTAAAGTATTGTCCTGGCACCATAAATGGTGCCGAGACAATAAATAATATTCACACATTATTATTCTAATATTCCGCCTATCTACTTTAATTTGAAATCCAAGTCATAGTCTAGCATTTTCAATGCCTATGCTATCAACATTCTTTTCCTTCAATTAAATAGACGTTGTCTGCTAAAACAATCAAGCTACAACGATTTTACTGTTCAATCTTTTTCTGTATGAAATGTTCAATAACATTATTGAACATAATGTCATCAAATTTTTCTCCGGAAAATACGTTATCACAAATTTCTATTAACCAATCGACATCTTTGAACGGAAGCTTGTTCTTCAATAAACGAAGCATTTCCGCAATGTTGGGCTGAATATCTTGCGTTTGATCTGCAAGATAGCACGCATCTTCTGGTTCCGTCAACAACTCCACAGATTTAGAATATATCCATAGTTCTTCTGCAATATCTCCTATTGGAAACTCATCGACATCGGTGACTTTTTTTTCAGGCAAATCATATTTTTCACTAAAGCAGTCAAGCATTTGTGCTGTCACATTCACAGGATATGGAGGCACCAGTTTATCAAGCAATGAATGATTTTCTGATTCGATTGCCTTCTTGACGTCAACGAGCATCCGTCGAGGGAACTGTAAAGCAGCAGAATTTATTTCTTCAAACTCGTTAGCGGATAATATGACTAGATAATCAAAGGGAGCATCAGAAAATGCGATACAACCCAGAAGCCATTCGGTTAAATTGCTTTCCGATGCCATATCAAAATTATCAACTATAATTGGATAATAGCTCAACATATCAATGGTATAAATTTTATCAGGAAAATGAATCAAATACTTGGATTTTAATGCCAAAAATCCTTCTTCTGCGATTTTTCTTTCATCTCGACAATACCCATCATACCAATTCCTAATTTGATATTTATTAAAATACTTATTTGGCGAATGTGCCTGATAGTATCTACAGCACATTATTAGTCGCTCTATGTTTTGTGTTTCCATAACACAAAGAGTCAACTGTCTTTCCTGAAAGCTAAAATCAATTGCAATTTCTGCAAAGTAATTCTGCATCGTTACAAGAGAACTTTGAGCTGTTATGAGGTTTACCATAGCCAATCTTTGTTTTTGTTCTTCCTTAGCAAGAAAACCCGCAAACTGATTCATAAAGTTTTGTATGCTTTGAAAGTATTTACTCTTTATTTTTCCTAACCTCTCGGGCACTGTAGCTTTTTCTTCAAAAGGACGATCTTCTTTAGGATATCGCTTTTCACCAGTAGTAATTAGGGCAAATTCTTCACGAAGTTGATCTACCTCCCCGGCCAAACTCCCTAATGGTTTTCCGCCAAGGAGTTTGTAAATACAGGCACAGCACTTATCTGCAAGCAAACATATATGTTCTCTCACATCAAACCAGTAATTTAACCATTCTGTCACGGTATCAAATTCGTAATTGCTCATAATGGTCTTGTTCCATAGCGACGTAAGATTCTGATGGAACATGATTACAATGTTTTTAATGGGCATTTCTTTATGTGCATCGTCGGGAACAGGATAAGCCGCGAGCAAATCAACTGTCGGCTTGAGTGCATCCGCGCAATACAAATCAAAAATAGGCAAGGCTTTACAAAGGAATTTCAGCCTTGAGACGCTCTGCTCATTTCCCGTTTTAATATTGTGCAATCGAAGGATATATTCAATGTGAATCGCATTTTTTTCGGAATCAATAAATACCCTATGTGATCTGGTCCACTGCTTGAGGTACGTAAGAATACTCTTAAGATTTCGTTCCACAAATTCCATATATTTCTCTCTGTTCCCGCAGTAGGAGAGATACATCAGCGTAGAAATGCACTCCAGCGTCAATTTTTCCGGCTTGCTCCAAAGATCGTCCAGAGAAAATCCGGCCGATACATTCCACTCTGGATTGATGTTATAGATCCACTCAGAAATGGAGGCATAGGACATGATGTCCTTTATTCCGTCAAACCGAAGGGTGCACAGTTTCCTATATAGACAATCGCAGAAAACATAGACATACGTTTCCTGCAAACGGCAGGTGGGAATACGCTCCCGTAATCGGCAAAGATATTCTATATTCTTATTATCCGGAAATGTTTCCCGCATTTTGTCCAGCGTATCCATCGACACACCGAAATCCTCAAATGCAGCAAAGGGGCACATTTCGGTCGATATAAGAAAAAGACCGCCGTGGGCATCTGCATCGTCAAACATAGCCCGATTGGAAAGGAAATACTGCATCACACTCCCTGAAAAAAGCCCCTGTATTGCAGAAGTATAGTTTGAAAGGTCTTTTTCATCCCATAGACTCTCGACCGCATCGCGGAAAAATGTCTCTTTGTTCAGGGTAAACTCCGGCAGATGAGAAAACAGTATCGATAGGTCCGCTTTGTCCGCCATTTTCATAACTGAAATGGCGGTATTGTCAATTGGCAGGAATTCATGCAGCCTCTTAACAACGTGCTTTGACCGAATGGGATGTAGCCCCTCAATATACCCGCTCTCTTCATTTACATGCACAAGGAACTCGGATTCCATACATTTTAAGAGCTCCCCAAAATCCGATCCAGAATCTTCTGATTGACTCGCATAAAGGTTGACAGCAGAAAGCCTGACTCCGCAAAGATCTGCAAAACATACTTTGCGCAGGATTTCACATTTTGCTTTGCCAGAAGATGATTGTCCTATTTCGGATATTTGTGAGGCTATTCTTTCTGATAACATCTCACCATGAGTAAGCAAGTAGACATACTCTATAAGTAGTTGCCTTTCTGCAATCTTATTCCATGCTCTTTGCCAGCTTGTTATGCTTGGGTGAAGCTGCTTAGCCTCTCCGAATAGATTGAATATCTCTATTGCTTCCTTTTCTTCTAAAGCCGGCTTAATTACTTTCAAAGACTGAATATTGCTCAAGTCGCCACTATAATTATACCAATCCATCTCTCGCGATGTGATGAGCAACTTATAATGACAATGCAATTCGGATTGTAAGAGCTGAACAAGATAATTCCATTTGCTGAGATGGTTATCCAGATTGTCAATTAAGATAAGAATCTTTTCACCAAGCTGAATTCTTGCTTTGAAATATTGGACAATATTCCCAATTTCTTTTATCTCATCACACCATAGTAACTGATATGGTATATATTCATTTTGGAGAATATAAGCTGCCCGCAAAGCCAGCGTGGTTTTTCCTTGCCCACTAGAAGCTTTAATTACAGTAACCATGTTTTCGCAAATAGAATTAATAACATCTTTTTCTAAACTCGGTCGTTTGATTGGAAACCCACTTACTATATCTGCTGGTGTTGCTTTTTTCCCTTCGTAAAAACTACACCCTTCATCAATGCTAGGCTTAGAGTAGTCCAGTTTACGAATCCAACTATGAGCTGGATTTTGAGGACCCTTACTGATATCTATTTTGACAGATTGGATTTTGGAATCTAATTCTGCTTTGGTCACATAGGCCCGCTGCTCCATTTTTTCAAAGCAAAGAATTTTTATGCTATTTGCAAATAATGAAACATTGTCTGTGTTAATCTCATAAATTCTAATTAAGGTTTTTTCAATTTCAGTAGCAAGTATAGATTTTTCAATCTTCTCAAATGACAGATGTGAAATAAATTTATCGAAATCATAAACAGACCAATTCCAAGAAGGATTGTTTTTCTTGATATTTGAAATCACGCCAGCCCAATGGGTGCGTGATTTTTCGTCTAACTTAGATGCAAATATCTTACTTAGATGGCCTTTTGCAACAGGAAAATCATAAACAAGCTTAAAAAATCTATTTTGATCCAGCAAATATGCTTCAAGAAAATTTTTGAGCACATCAGTTAAAAAGCTGGCATCCTGTTTGTTGACAGAATATTTCAACTGTATATGAGTAATATCATTACTACCATTTTTCTGCATGATACAATCAATATCTTCAATCCCCTCAAGCTGGAAAAAATTGCTTGGATTTGATGACGAAAGAATTAAATAACACGAATACAAAAATTGATATGAATACCCCCTGAGTGCAATTTGTCCGCCATCCCTAGAAATACTTAATTCCTGAATATTTGCTTTTGGAGCTGTAACCTTTTTGTTTTTCTTCTTTGTGCTTTTTCCCATATTTCTCCTTTCGTTCTCTTATTACATCTACACGTGCTCTAATCTGTACTTATCAAATTTTCCAATTCAGAATATCGAAAGATTCTATTTCTATTAGGAAGTTTAATGGCATTCATCAATTCCATTTCCTTGTAATGAATAAAACATTTTAGATACTATAATAAAAAAATCCCGTTGCTTTAATAATACCATCTTCTTAACCCATTTTCTATATAATCTCTTCCAAACAGCGAAAAGCTCCCGAAGGAGCTTTCCATTACCTTAAATATACACTAATTCTTTTAACACAATCTCTTCCGCTGCATTCCGGATGTTATTTACAGCTCCAACCCACACCATCTGATCACGAGCTTTCAATTCTTCCGTAACGCCTTGCTTCTCCATCATCTGACACACCAGAATACCCATCCTCTCCTGTGCTTCATCGTCCACAGCATTCAGATGTTCTGTCAGTCTGTCTTCCAACATATACAGTGAATACATTGCCGGACGATGCTCTTTCAGATACGTTTTCCGCATCATTCCATATTTCCCATAATGCGGTTCTTCATCTGTACTGACAAGATTCGGATAGTAAATTCCGTCTGCGCCAAGTGTGTAGGTTCCACCCATTTTTTCAAATGTGCTTTTCATGTGTTATTCCTCCTTGAAATCAGCGATGTCCTTAGATCATCGCAAAATATTTCAGGGCAGCCTTGATAGCATCTTCTTTCTCTTTCGGACACTGTGGCACTTTTGGATTTTCTGTCTTTGGCAGATTATAGTTCTCTCCTACTTCAATTCTGAAAATTGAATATAACTCTTTCTCCCTACATTCTCACACCGAAGGCTGTTCAAAAAATTCCCTACTTGTTCCCATACTTCGTTCTGCATATCAGCACGCTCCTTTCAAAATTCGACACCAGTATTGATGCTACCATATATTTATTGTGACCATTTTATGATAATTCAGCATATTTTTTCTCGTACTTCATCTTTAGAAGTATATTAGCATTCCAAATCGGTAAAATCAATTATGAATACTTCAACTTTAGAAGTGAGGGATGTAATGAAAATATATTGGAATGGACATTCAAAAAATATCATTGGCAACAGGCTCAAGGAGTTGCGAACAGCACAGGGAATATCCCAAAAGACACTTGCAGCTCGACTGCAAACCGAAGGATTTGAATTTACTGATCTGACAATCCTGCGTATCGAATAGGGTAAAAGATATGTCCCTGATTATGAGATAGTTGCCATTGCAAACTACTTTCATATCTCTACTGACTATCTTTTAGGGATCACCGATACAAAATAAGCGGCTCTGACCTATTTCTGGCAGATACCGCTTATTTTCGTTTTAACTCATTATTAAATTTTATATCCTACCCCCCACACAGTCAAAATATAGATTGGTTTCGCAGGATCAGGCTCAATTTTCTTTCGTATTCTTCGAATCAAACTCATCACATTGTCCTCTGCTCCATAATAGGGTGCATTCCAAACCTGGTTATATATTTGTTCTTTTGAAAAGACCTGTCCAGGACTTCGAGCCATCAAATATAGGATTTCAAATTCGTAATTTGTTAATTCAATATTGGTGTCATCTATTTTCACAGTACGGTATTTGGAATCAATTATAATAGTACCGTAGTTTAATAAACCGTTGCCTGAAAAATCATTCATCAGCACAACATAACTTTTCTTCTTGAGAAAAAGTATTAATTCATTAAAATCTATTTCTTCTTCATCATCAAATACCGCAATCAATTTACATGGATTCATTCATCATAATGAACCTTTCTTTTTCTTCTGATAACACAGAATATACATTTAAAATAGCTTCATCTACACTTTGAGATATTATATTTTTCAAAATTTCAAAGTAATTTCTTGCCGTCAACAAAACCATATGTCATGAGTAAATTTCTATCGTCTTTACTCAAATTAGGTACCCCCCAAACCAGTAGGTGCTTTGCTCTCGTACTAGCTACATATCCTATTCTTTTTGCCTCTCCCGTACCATTCAACCAATGCTCTTTCCAATGTCCGCCTTTACTTTTTGCATTTTTACTTGAAATTACCAATGTCGTATCGAATGTACATCCTTTACTTCCATGAATTGTCATAATTGGAATAAGGTTTTTTACCTTTTCATCCAGTTCACCAATAACAACACGTCCGTTTCCGCTACTAACTCTAAAACTATTTCCATTAATCAAATTATCAAAGTCTCTATCACATATTTCATCATAATCAGCAATAAACGAATAATTCTTTTTTAATATTGCTCCTAATTCTTTCCTTGCCCATTCATGCCATTTTCCATAAGTAAGCTCAAAATTCGATAAGTTCTCTGACTGTAACATTTCTTTTAATACGTTCATAAGAAAAATTCTCCATTGAAAAACCGAAGTAATTTCTTTTGGGCAATAATAATTACTTTTTGTTCTGCCTCCACCTAGCCATCTTGAAATTTGCTTTCCGGCTAGTTCTAATGCTGAGGTCATCTGTTGTTGCGAACCCTTTTGCCAAAGCTGCGCAGCTACAATAAGCGGCTCTTTTTCATCATAATCATTGCGCGTAGACTTCTCAAGCTGTAAACGCATCGAATTTTGTCGCACCAAAATTCGGTTTTCTTTTTCCATAAAGTCATATTTTTGTAATAATTTCACGTAAACCTCTATGGCATTCTCTGGTTTCTCATACTCAATATATAATAATGCATTTTCGCCAAACAGACTTTTCTCATTCGCACTTTTCCCATCCATGCTATTAATTAGTTTTTCTGAAAATTCTACAATTTCTTTACAACTTCTAAAATTAATATTTAAACCTTTCTGCTTATAACTTTGCACATACTTTTTTATTTCATCTGGCTCAACACGTTTAAACTCATAGATACTTTGGTTCAAATCACCAATGCAATGAATAACACAACCGTGTTTTTGTAACAAATAGAGGACACGTAATTCATTTCCAGATAAATCTTGACACTCATCTATAAAGATAATAGGAAAACGCTTGGCTATCTTATTGCCTATGTCTTTGGATAATATTTCTACGGCTAAGTAATTAAGATCATCAAATGTTGCAAAACCTTCTCTCCAAAAAGCTTCTTTGCAGTCTCGAAAACGCTCTCTTACATATTTCAGTTCCCAAAAATTAGCTTTTTGTTCTCTCTTTTGCTGAATAAAAGCTTGTAAAGATTCGCTGGAATAATACTCTGAAAGCCATTCCATTTTATTCTTACCAACAAAAAAATAGAAATCTTTCTTCTCCATATCATACCCTATTTGATGTGCTAAAATAGGATTCCAATTACTTTTTGAATCTATATAAGACACTTTACATTGATATGTTTGCAGCCAATGATTAGTATATATAGGCATATTACGATCAATTATCCGAAACGAAAAATCTCCATCTTTCCCCTTAAAGTCTCGTAATTTATATGCAAATGGTTGTACAATATAGCTATGAATAAAACTACTTAACGTTCCAATATAGTGAGGATATGTATTACTTTTTCCCGTAAACTGTCTCACTCGATCTATAATCACATTTGTAGCATCATTCGTAAAAGTCAATACTGCCATTCCTTGATTATAAGAATCCCATTTCTTCATCTCATAAGCTGTTTTCAATCCTACAACTTCAGTTTTCCCACTTCCGGCACATGCCTTTAAAAAAACATTTTCTTCCTTTGACATCAACACATACTCAAGCTGTTCTTCCGTTTTTTCAGCAATTCTACATTGCTTATATCCTTTACAAATCTCACCTTCGTCCAGCAAGTAACATTCCTCACAAGTGATTTCCACTGGCTTTTCACATATAATATTTGCTATTTTTTCTTGACATTCTTTCTTAATCACAGTCTCCTCCACATGCCCAAATAATCGCCTTTTTTATATATTCTGGTACAACCAAAATGTTTTTCTCTTCTATCTTCTCCAAAAGTGCTTGTGAAAAAAATCCTTTTCCCATCTCATCACAATCAATATGTTTGTAGATAAATTTCGCATCCTCACGCATTTCTTCTTTATCAATGTAAACATTATTTTTATTTTTTATTTGTTTACATTGGTTCTTTACACCTTTTTCACCGCCATCCTTTGGCCACTTTTCTTCTAACACTTCAGCCATTATCGAGATATTCCCACTCATTGCCAAGTCATATTCAAAAGTCTTTAATGGGGCAACATACAGCCTTGCCCGTTGTGTCGAATTTATATCATCTGCCAAATCAATTGCCTCATTTCCTCCAACTATTTTTTCACCTTTAACTGGATACTTTTCTTCTTTTTTTACGATTTTTCCTTCATCATCTTTTTCAACATCAGGTAACGGATCTCTATCGGTAATACCGCTGCACCAAATTGGTAACCTTTCCTCTTTCCAGTCTGTATCGCAAAATAAAGGATAAAAATATTTGAAATTGATACCATTTATATTTACTACAGTAACCCCAGCCTCTTCCAATGTACACGGCAATTTTCTTTGATGATCTTTATTATATTTTCTTAATACAATAGGAGCAAAGGCAGGCAACAACATAGCCTCACAAATTCCTTCTACAAGAATTACTCCTTTAGAGAAGAGTAATGTGGATTTTGTTATATCCATCCATCTATTCAAATAATTCTTGATGCTCTCATCAAGCCCAAAATCCGACAACTTTTTTACAGTAATTCCTGTTTCTGTACCCGTTACATGTATAATAGTATCAACACTAACCGATGAAGCCAAAACAGCAGAATGTGTCGTCAGTATAATTTGTAAATTATTTTTCTCATTAGATAATTTTTGAAGATACTTTATCAATTTTGATTGTATCTGCGGATGTAAATGTGCCTCCGGTTCTTCTATTAAAAGAACCGTAAATAAATTATTATTCATCGCTTCTAATTCTGCAAACACGGTTGCTATGTATAATAAATTATTATATCCTAAACTATTTATTGCAACATCCCTAAACTTCTCATCATCCATCTCCCCCACGTTTGGAAAGAAAACCATTTTTATGCTTTGAAGGATTGAAGAAAATGAATTCTCTGTAAACTGCAAGTTTACACTCTGACCAAACACATTTCCCATAGACTTTTCCATAGCTGTGTTAATATCTCCCCGTGCTTTTGCAATCTCATTGAACTTATTATCTTTATTCTTTATCACTGATTTGTTAAAATCATTAAATGCAGTCACAAGTTCATTTTGTCTGGCTTCATTTTTATATTGATGCTTTAATAAAAGCGCAAGTCTTGATTTTCTTCCATTTGTTAATTTTTCTTCTGCATTCCTAAGTGCTGGTAAATAGATAACATTAATAAAGTCAAAAGTATCCTCTTCAAATGCACTCGCCTTTGACTTTCCACCCCAGATACTTTTCTTGAAATAACCTTTGGGATTTGGCTTACTTTCTACTTCCATATGTAACTCTGCATCAAACTCAGCATTACACCACGACAAAAAAGTAACTTTTTCTTCCTGACTCAAATCTCTTAAGGTTACGTCAATCTGGATATTTCTTTTCTGAACATTTCCAATAAACGATTTATAAAAATCATCCTCTGATATATACGGCTGTTCTGGATCTCTTAAAATCATTCGTAGTGCGTCAATAATCGTAGATTTCCCTGATGCATTTTCACCCACCAAAATATTCAATCCGGCATTAAATGATAGCCTAGATTTTTCACCACAGTTTCTATATCCATTAATTATTAGTTCTGAAATATACATATGTTATCCTTTCATCCTTTTAGTCACTTTCTTTATAAGCAACTTAATTATAACGTATTAAACCACCATCTTCTATTACCATTTTTACAAACACTTCAATACATAAAAATACCTTTACCAAAAATCTGATATCATTTTGGAAAAAACGAATAATTCCTCATACCTCCATCCCCACTCAGAGCCATTATTATTAAAAACTTCCCTTTATTTTTCTCATATCGGCTTATATATGGAAAGACTTATTTCTCAAAGAGCAAGTTTCGCCTGAGTAACTCAAAACCCACTTTGTGAGTTCCGATTACCCGTCAATCTTGATGAGGATTCCGCTCCCCATACCCTCGGCTGCTGCACATTCTACTGATGTTCAAAATCGGCTCCTAATAAAATAGTCGCAGCGTGACAAAAAACCATTGTCACGGGAAATAATCTCCGAGTATTCCATTATGTCCCAAAAGCATTCAAAAAAACTGAAAGGATAAACAACATGGCAAGACCTAAGAAAGAAAAAGAACTACTGCACAATCATCAAATCATGCTCCGTCTCACGGACACGGAATATGAAATCGTAGCCGCAAAGGCAAAAGACGCAAATCTTCCATTGGCAGAATATGTCCGCAAACAGGTTCTGAATAAAAAAATTATTGCAAAATATGAAATTGTTGCAGACCTGCCAGAACTTAAAAAACTGATTGCCGAGTTTGGAAAAATCGGCAGCAACCTGAACCAGATTGCCCGATACTTCAACAGCGGCGGTATCCATTCACAGGAGATGCGAAATGCTATAAATCAAAGTATCGCAAGAATTTATGAAATGAAATATGAAGTATTAAAAATGGCGGGGGATTTTCATGGCAATACTGAAACACATAGCGAGTAAAAATGCAGACTATGGAGAGGCACAGCGTTACCTCTTATTCCAATATAACGAATTTACCAACAAACCAATTCTTGATGAGAATGGAGAATTGATTCCCCGTAAAGAATACTATCTTGACGGAATAAACTGTGAGCCTTTTACTTTTGATATGGAGTGCAAAGAGCTAAATGCACATTATCACAAAAATGAAAATTATAATGAAATCAAATCGCACCACTACATTATCAGCTTTGATCCCAAAGATGTAGAAGAAAACGCATTAACAGGAGAACAGGCACAAAAGCTCGGACTAGAATATGCAAAAAAGAATTTCCCCGGACATCAGGCTTTAGTCTGTACTCACATTGATGGTCATAACGAAAGCGGCAACATTCACGTACATATCGTAATCAATAGTTTGCGGAAATTTGATGTAGAACAACAAGACTTCATGGAACGCTCCTGTGATTCCCATGCCGGTTACAAACATCATTTGAGCAAAGAATATCTGACTCACTTAAAGCAATCTATCATGGATATGTGCCACCGTGAACATTTGAATCAAGTAGATTTACTTACACCTGCAGAGAAGAAGGTTACAGAACGGGAATATCACGCAAACCGCAGAGGGCAAAAAGAATTGGATGAACGCAATATGCAAATGCAGGCGGATGGGATCACTCCAAGAAAAACCAAATACCAAACACAGAAAGATTTTCTTCGGACAGCGATTGAAGAATCCGCCGCTACTTCCTGCGGTCTGGAAGAATTTCAAAATCAGCTTTCAGAAAAATTTAACATTACTTTGAAAATCAGCCGTGGCAGATTCAGTTATCTTCATCCAGAACGCAACAAACCGATTACCGGGAAAAATCTGGGTACACATTACGAAAAAAAATATCTTCTGCAATTACTGGAAGAAAACCAAAAACATCTGTCACAAAAAAATGTTGAACATGAACCCTTGCCCGATAGCAACATCTCAAATAAAGCTGGCATATCATCCACAAACGAGGAGACATTACCTGAGCCATTTATCTTTATTAAATCAGACCTCCGCCTTGTTATTGATCTGCAGCAATGCGTAAAAGCACAACAGAATCAGGCTTATGCCCGACGGATAAAACTGACAAATCTTCAGGAAATAGCAAAAACTGTTGTCTTTATCCAAGAGCATGGATATGACTCACAAGAGGATTTGCAGGCAGCTTTTTCTGAAGCACAGATGCAGACTACAGAAATGAGAAAAGCCCTCCGTTCTACAGAGCAAAAACTAAAGGAAGTCAATGAACAGATTCATTACACTGGACAATTTCTGGCAAATAAATCTGTTTATGGACAATTTCTGAAATCTAAAAATAAAAAGCAATTCCGGCAGGAACACCAATCCGAAATTACTCTTTATGAAACTGCTCGTCGTATTCTGAAGGAACGCTCTGAGGGTGGAAAACTTCCTTCCATGAAATTTTTAAAAGCTGAAAAAGAAAAACTGACCACATTAAAAGACAGTCAGTATGAAGCCTACCAGAATCTACGGAACTACCAGAATGAATTAAAAACAGTCTGCTCAAACGTGGATATGATTTTAAGAGAAAATCTTTTCCGGCAGAAAGAACAGCAGAAAAACCAGGATATTTCGTAAAACTACAGTTATTTAATCATAATGTTTTACAGTGAAACAATCCCCCCGAAGAAGATCTCCTACTCTATTCCCAAAGTTCCCAAACAATCAGTTCCATAATCTTTTTAAAAGCACTCAGCACTTTTGAATAAATTTTTTATCACTTGCTAACTATTTATTGACACACAAGTTCAAAAGTGTTATACTATCAGAGTGCATCATTTAGGAAGGAGTCTCTTTTCAGGGAAAGAGGTTATTGATATCATGAGTCATATGCTTATAAATGAAATGAAAAAAAGTGGCAGAGTCCTCACAAAAGTCCCGACAGAAAAGAGGCCAACATCTGCCTCATTAAAAAGATTGGAGAATGAGATTTCCTCCAAAATTATTTCAAATGAAATTATGAGAAGTAAAAGCTTTCAAAATGCCGGAAAAACCTTTTGTCGTTAATTCCTAATTCATAATTATATGAGTATGGCGATATACACCATACTCATTTTTTGTATCTATTTGACACCAACCGGTACAAAAGCAAACTTTAAACATTAATTTGATCAAGATTATCACGATATCCCTCAAACAAAATTCCTTCATCAATTTCAAATTGTTGTTCAAATAGTGTTCCTGATTGCTCAGGTTCACGGAAAGTGATTATATTAGGGTAACGCATCATAATAAGGCTCCTATTATTTGCACCACTTCTCATTGCGGAGGTTGCATCAACAACTACCTCGCCAAATGCTTGCAAATTATCATAATCTTCTAGTCTGAATAATTCACAAACCCATATGAATCTTGGCATAGCAATTTGTGAATAAAAAACTCTTGTATCTATATTTTTTGCTTTTGAGATACGATATCTTTTAAAGCTACGCGATGATGCCATAAAAATTCTAATAATTACATCTTCCTGCTTTCTTAAAAAATCTCCACTCCAATTTTCGATTCCATAAACTGAATCATTTAAAACAGAAGTTATTATTGCCGCAGCATCGGGGGCATCCAAAAACATCCTTTTGTATAAAGGGACTGCAAGATTACTAACTTTCATATCTGGATACATTGATAAGTTATCAAAATCCCTTATCTGGTAAACAGCTTCATTATCATCTATCACTATATACTCAGAATAAAAATCTGCAGAATTTATAAGCGCATGCCCATTTTCTCTATTTGCCCATGAAATCCATTTATTCTCTGCTGCACGCTTTTTCATTTTTTCTGTACTCTGACCATGTCCCACACATAAAAGAGAATGTCCTGATCCTCTAGAATTAATTGGTTGTAAATTTACTGCAACAGGGATTCCAGATTCTATGTAATAATGAAGAATACGCTTAATCTCGTCACTAGGAGAAATTCTTGAAAGCAAATTTGTCGCAAATGATGATAAATTATATAATCTTGGAGAAAACCCAAAATCTGCAAGTACTTTTGTAAAAATAGGGTAAGTTGTACCAGATGATGGCAATACTCTCTCGTGACTATGCAATTGCTCCTTGTCCAATATTTCACTTGGAACAACTGATTTATAGTCTTTATAACTATTGGAATAGTATTCTATAAGATTAAGCATTGTTACCTCCGCACACCGCATAGTTTCTTCATCTTGCATTCGGTAAGGAAATGCCCTAACTTTCAACTGTTTCCCATATACATTGATTAAGAATTCTGACAATCGCATATAAACAGGAAACTTTTTTTCCTTATCCATAATGTATGTAGGATCAATTAATGTCCTTCCTAATACTCCTGACAATAAAGGATTAATCACACAAGAGCCCATAAATCTTTTTTTAACATCATTATCAATCTCCGAATCTTCCGAAAAAAACTGTTCTCTAGAAATAATTCCATTAAAAAATGATAGTCTTCTTGAATATCTTCTTGTTTTAAAATGTTGATTTGAATAATAATGATAAAATGTATCTCTAAAACTTGCATCTATGTGATGATCTTCTTGAACAATTGTATATGGAGCCTCAAATTTTTGCAAAAATTCAAATAACACATTGATACAATTATCCAAATTTGCATCTAACATTTCGCCCGAATCCTCATCAGCAGCACTAGAAATTATTCCCTCATCTCCATAAAAATTATCAATAATAATATCCCGACTAATACTAAATAAAATACCATCTCTGTTAGCAGATGTAATTGAAATAAATGCTTCATCAGCATAATTTATCTGTGTATGTTCTTCCATGATATACCTCTTTATTTTACAAATTGGTAAAATTCTTTATTATCCCTATAGGATGTTATTTTCAAAATATCTTTCTGCAACAGTGATGCTATCGCCCGTTCTATATTCGTTTTAATGTCACAACTGTCTGTTACTTCTAAATAGTAACTACATCTCCATATAGAATTATGCATATTACATGTCAAATTTAAATCATGGGGAAACCATTCCAGCAATTCACACTTTGAGAATTCTTCATTCTCACGATAATGAGTTCTTGCTTGCAAAAAAACACAAAAATCCCAATCATCCAATTTTTGAGTTTTCGAAAAAAACTCATATATAGCTAATGCAATAGTTATTGATGTAGTTATTCCTATTTCCATCGGAGTCTGGGTCTGTATGGGTTTGATTATTTCCTCTATTATTCCTGATGTTATAAATGTTTTCAAAAATTCCATCATTCCACTCTGTATTGCTATATATCTTTTTCCTAATAATAGTTCGCTAGGTTGCGATATCTGATTTTGCCATAATTCTACCATATCTTGAATAGATTCATTTCTTTCTATATCATTTGATTCATATTCACATAAAAAAGCTGCCATTATCTCTGCTTTATGACTTTCAAGTAATTTCGCATCTCCAGCACTAGACGAAATACATCCATCTATATACTCAGAAAATTCTTTGTATGTCAAATAATACTCTGCCATTTTTTCCTCCATTAACTACGCTATACGTTTGCACATCAGTCTAATATATTTTATCATATCTGGTTTTTAATTAGAATACTCTATTTCTTATTTTCCCATCGCATTCACCATTGAAATCAACGTTGCATCCTTTTTCAGAGGCGCACATAATTAGATTTACCAGCGTAAATTTTTATTTGGATTATAAAAAGATAATACCACTTTGCGATAAAGTATTGTAGGTAACCCAACCAAAGTTCAAAAGCAAAAGAAGGTGTTCTCTATGATCAATAGTATAAAATATTATGAAAAAATGAGAGACTACTCATCCCAACCCTCTACTGCCTCTATTCCCATTTGCCAACTTGTATCCCTCCCCACTGTTATCGTATCGGAATTATTTTTATATTGGTCTTTTCCTCTTCTTTTATCCTCTCCGCTTCCTCCATCGGAAGATTTAGTATTTCTTTTAGCACGAAAGGCATCTCATCATTTCTGACAAACAGTATGCCGAAAATGTTCTGAAGCATATCGGTTATTTTGCTTTAATAAGCATAAATAAACAATTATTCAGGATTCCCTTAACCCAAAAATATAAAGATGGAACTTCTTTTTATGAAATTGTTTCTTATTACCAGACTACCTACGGGAACATACCGCTTTGGGTGCTAATTAACGTCCTTACCTTCGGAAATCTTTCAAAAATGTATAAGGTTTTCCCACAATCTCTGCAATCCAAAGTATGTAAAAATTTCGGTATTATTAACCAACGACAAATGAAACAGTTCTTATCTGTCCTGACAAAATTCAGAAATGTATGTGCCCACGGCGAGCGGCTATTTACATACCGGACAATAGATAATATTTCTGATCTTCCCTTGCATAGAAAAATGTCGATACCTATGAGCGGAATCCAGTATCAATACGGAAAAAATGATTTATTTGCTGTTGTCATCGCCTTTCGTTATTTAATACCGAGTAAAGATTTTCTTGTTTTCAAAAGAAAATTAGCTGCTCTGATTGACCATACTTCGAAAAAACTTGTCCATATAGACAGCGATGAACTCCTGAACAAAATGGGTTTTCCACCCAACTGGAAGAATATTACCCGCTACCGTTTAACATCATAAAAGCGAAGAAAGGAAGATGCCTCCTTTCAAAGCAAACATCTTCCTCTTTTTTATTTTCTTCTACGCTCCATATCCTCTGCCATATTCATCTGTGTCACAGGCTTCCCACTGCGCTTTGCTATTTCTTCCTGCTTCAAATGCAGCCGATCTAACACAGATATACGCTGGCCAATCTTTCTCGGTTTTGATGGCAGGTTATTCATTCTTCCATCAATCATGTTATAATTCTGTTCTTCCGTTATCTCTGCACTTCGCAGATACTCTCCGTTCTCATAAGACTTCTGCCAGTTTTCAAGAGGCGGATTTTCCTGTTTTTGTGGTTCTGCTATGATTTGTACCGGATTCAGATATTCTTGGATCTCCTTTTGAACAGCTTCGTCAAAACCATTATATACATTGTCCACCACCAGTTTCCCATCTTCGTCCAATACGACCCATGCTGCGTCGAAACCATAAGTCGTATGCTCCATCAGGAAGAATTCTTTTCCATCTATGATGATACTGTCAAAGGCAAGCCAGCTTCCTTCTTTTCCTTCGATATGAAAATCTGTGGTATCAAAGGATATTAGAGCACTGGAAGAACCGTTTCGGATAAAGCCGGCAATCACAATGAAACCTTCTTTCTCCACATAATAAGATGTGATGACTCCCTCCTTGTTCAATACCAGCACATCACTGACACTAATGGAATGGCCTTTAAAAGAACGGGGTGTCTGCTTCTGAAACTTCTGTTTTATACTTTCCGGTGTATCGTCCGGGTGAATTCGCCCAAGATATTTCTGCTCATAGTTTTCATCTAGTGGCATTGTAAAAGATTTTTCAGTAAGGCTCTTCAATGAGCCAGGGTATACGGGACGATTGTATTGTGATTATATGCAAGAGGCATTGGAACGAGGGAAGATCTTTGAATTTGTTAATCTTGGAAATTATTCTATAAGCAGACTGTACTCAAAAGAATATGAAAATTGTATGTGGGTAGTGATTGATCCACAAAATATAACTTTTGAAGAATTATGTAAAAATTTTGAGGTCTATAATGATATGGTTGTGACTCAAGTAGTACATTTACAATACAAAAAAGAAGGGAACTGTACTTACATCACACATTTGGATCACGAATATGTTTTTTATACGATTGATGAATATGATAATAGAATGGGTAATGTAACACAAAAAGGTACAGCAAAAACAAGATTAAAATCTTTTAAAATAGATAACTCAAGAATACCTTTCGACTATAGATGCAAAGTCTTGAGAAAAGATGAAAGCGGAAATGATTTACCGCCGGAAGATGAACAATTATTATGTTACGTGTTGGAATGTTATTTTAAGCACAAAGACCTATTAAAAGAGTATTTTCAAAAAATATTAAGTTAGAAAGAAGGAATGCTATGTATTATGATATTACAAATCCGGATGTATCATACTATTGGTTGCATAAAACATTACAGATAAAAAAAGATGAATTTATTGAAACTTATATCATAGAATGTCATAATGATTTTGATACCTTCTACGAGAAATATCGTTCGATAATAGATAAGATAGATATAGAAAATTTGGAGATTGTGGCATTTCAAGTAACTAGTAGTAGTAATGAGTGTGCTGAAATAAAGAAACACGGATTACACAATTTGCAGTGGGTATTGAGTAATGACACCACTCTAAACAGATTTCTAAAGAACAATAATATAACTTTCGATATTGAAAGTAAGCTGATGTATATTAATGACATTGCCTATGATGTGGATTATGAAAAATATAATGATTTAGATGTGATTTCAAAAAGAAAAGAGCAGCTACATAAGATTGGACATAAGATATATTATGATTTTCAAATCAATGCATTTCTGTTTTGCAAGGATATTTATGATTACTCAACAATTCATGAAGCACCGGAATTTCTATATACGTTATCACTTTTAAACAAAGCAACAAAAGAAATTGATTTGAAATGGAAAAACATATGTAAACCGTATGTTGTTAAGTTTAAAAGCAAGTTAAAAGATTTTGCTTATTTCACCTTTTATGGAAGTGAAAGAGAATATATAAAAGATAGGCAGGATAATTGGTCTGATTTAAGGAGACTGCTAATATTAAGAGCGGTTGAAAGTGCATTTAGTGATTCAGCATCACAAATCTTTGCATATATGAAACCGAATACAGTAATTAAACCTGAAAATATTATTGAATATGTACCTGCCGAGAAGTGGAGGAAAAATGTACTTAAATACTTTGGGAAAGAATGAGATGTATCTATCAGTTGCTGAAATATTGGGAACTGATATAGAAGTTGTAAAAAAGTTTGTAATAGAAAATGCGGATGAAATTGTAGATTATCATTATGATGAACATAGCATTGAGCAGATGAATTTGGACAGCCTTATAAATGGCAATGCACCAAAAAGAATTGATTCTTTAATTGTAAACCATATTACTCCTAGAGAGAGCAAAGAAAGTATTTGGCAGGAAGGTTTATTGACTTTGTCTCATGCATTAACAAAAAAAACTGCTTTATCTGATTATTTAAAAGAACTGGGGTTTACGTTTTCATTTGATGAAAAGCAGATTGTTATGAGCATGAATGATAAAATTGTTGAAGTGGAAAATAAGTTGGGAACAAACCTAAAAATGCGGCTTGGTGGCGAAAAAACACTAAACGATTATAATGTTAATGGCTATCTCTTTGTGAGTGAATTCGAACAAGAAGCAATAAGGGGATGGCTGGGTTCACCAGAATTCTTGAAGAGTTTAGCAATTTATTACAACAAGAATAGTATTGCAGATAATTATGCTGATAAATGTTATAATTACTTTGTTCCTTTTGAAGTCCCATTGGATAAAGTTGATATAGAAGGTTTCTCTGACAAAATTGATGCAGACAGAAAGACAGATATACTATTACGATATACAATCAATGCACTAGAGCGTGTTTGAAAAACATTTTAAGTTGTTCATTTTAACCAAATTAATATTG